>Ga0180219_1000033_pt1 | contig 260033 bp, 209 predicted proteins | sample eDN3rd30CBELigMG_FD_151338 | JGI IMG/M metagenome (GOLD analysis project Ga0180219, IMG submission 151338) | Enriched Miracle-Growth compost microbial communities from Emeryville, California, USA - eDNA 3rd pass 30_C BE-Lig MG (version 2)... ...
GTTCATTGGATTTGGCAACGGCTGTACGGAGGCTGCCTGTAATCCGATGATTGCCGATATGTATTCGGACAATCATATTAAAATGAATAAGATGTTGAGTAGGTTTCACATGTGGTTTCCAGGGGGGATCCTGCTCGGCGCACTGATTTCAAAATTCATGACTGAAGCGGGCGGATTTTTGCAGCAATGGCAAACCCAGATGTGGGTGTTGATGATTCCTACGCTCATTTATGTGGTGCTATTTTATGGAAAAACGTTTCCCAAAGCTAAAGTGGAGGGCGCGACTTCCCTGGCTCAGAATTTTAAAGCAATGTTCTCGCCTACCTTCCTCTTTTTGTTTTTCTGCATGGCGCTTACCGCAATCAGCGAATTTGGTCCTCAGCAATGGGTATCCATCATCATGAGCCACAGTGGGGCTGACAGTATGTTGATCTTAGCGTTAACCACGGGGCTGATGGCAGTAGGTAGATTTTTTGCAGGTCCGGTAGTGCGTGCGTTGGGACAAACAGGTGTGCTGTTGGGAGGCGCTATTTTTGCGACCATTGGTATTTACCTGTTTAGCGTAGTAACGGGGCCGATCGCCTATTTGGCTGCGGTGGTGTTTGCGATAGGGGTCTGCTTCTTTTGGCCAGTGATGGTCGGATCAGTTGCGCAACGGGTTCCGCTGAGTGGCGCATTGGGGATGTCCGTTATCGGAGGAATCGGGATGTTTTCAACGGCTATTTTCCAGCCTATTATTGGAGGGTGGATAGACGGAGCCCGTGAAACGAACGCAGCTGCCGGATTGACCGGCTCTACACTGGAGCTCGCTACCGGCCAGGATGCGTTGAGTAAAATGGTTTCGTTTCCCGCTATTTTAATCGTCTTATTTATTATTTTCTTCTTTTGGCAAAAGTCGCTGAAAGATAAAGCCGTTCAGGCCGCCGCTCCGCAAGCATCGCATTAGCGGCGGCACGTATCGTATAGTTGATAATCCGCGATAGCGTCAGTATATCAGCCGGCATCGGACAACCCGATGCCGGATAGGGGTGGGTATGTGCAAAATTTGGCCAATAGGTGATTGAAAGTTTTAGTCTTCTCATCGAAGTTCTCAAGATAACAATTGATCGAGGTGTTCATTTAAAACCAACTAATTATGACCAAATGCAAAGCAGAACAAATCAGTAACAACGGCTGTTTCACAAGGAGGCAGCTACGTTGGCAAGACTGTATGGCCTACATGCTCATGTTGCTGTTAACAGGCCTGGTTCAAATCGGATGGGCCGAATCAGACCACCCTCAACAAACGATTACTGGAAAAGTAACCGATGCTTCACAGCAACCCATCAGCGGGGTTACCATTACCGAGCGCGGAACCAACAATAGTACGAGCACCAACAATCAAGGGGTATATACCCTCACCCTGCAGGATACGGATGGAGCGGTTTTGGTAGTCAGTGCGCTGGGCTACACAACGCAGGAAGTTCCCGTTAGTGGAGCTACCTTGAACATTACCCTGCAGTCAAGCCAAACGGATCTGGACGAAGTGGTTGTGGTTGGTTATGGTACGCAGCGCAAATCCGATCTCACCGGTGCGGTGGGAACCGTGCGGGCCGATGCGCTGCAGGAGCGACCGGCCTCGTCACTCAACCAGAGCTTGGCCGGCCGCGTAACCGGAGTCGCCATATCGTCAAACTCCGGCCGACCGGGTGGACGCACCAACGTCCGGATACGTGGAGCCAGTTCCATCAGTGTATCCAACAATCCGCTGTATGTGATCGATGGCGTTATTTTGACCACCGCGGGGCTTCAAAATGGCAGTACACCCATCGATTACATCAATGCGAACGACATTGAATCTATCGAAGTACTTAAAGACGCTTCCTCTACGGCTATATATGGCGCACGGGGTGCCAACGGGGTTATCCTGGTTACCACGAAGCGGGGTACGTCGGGTGGTGGTGGAGTAACCTACGATTCAGACTTCAGTATCGGCGTGGCTCCCAAGCTCCTGCCCGTGTTAAGTTCAGAAGAGTTTTTGCGAGTGGAAGAAATCGCCTATGAAAACGCAGAGAAATTCGATCCTGTGGGCTGGGCAACGGGTACCAAGTACGACGATCCGCGTACCAAACGGACCAATCCACTGCTGTTTGATGGACAGGGAAATCCCTTGTATAACACCAACTGGCAGGAAGTCGCATTCCAGGAAGCCTTTTCGCAAAATCATCAGCTGGGATTTACCAACGGAAATGAAAAAGGAAGTTATGGCGCATTCCTGAATTACCGTAATGAAAATGGAATCATATACGGTTCGTGGCAGAAACGGTATGCCGGACGGTTTGTGTTTGATACGGAGATCAAAGATTGGCTGAAGGTAGGCGGGACATTGGGGTACAACGATCAGAACGAGAAGCAGATCGACCAATTGGATGGGGGCGGTATTACCATGGTGCGGCAGATACTCGAAGCCCTGCCGATCATCCCGGCACGGTATCCGGATGGCTCCTGGGCCAGTAACCGCGACTACCCGGGTATGGAAGGGGGCGACAACCCGCTTCGCGTGGCCGAAGATCGGTTGTTTTTCCTGCGCACGCAAACCATGCTGGGAAACATGTATGCTAATATCCAATTGGCTGAAAACCTGGAGCTTCGCTCTACCTTGGGTACGAACGTCATCAACCAGCGCCGGGATTATTTTGCCGCGGCGGGAATGCAATACATTTCCACCAATGGCAACGCGTCGGTCATCAACAACCGATTCAATTCCTGGCAGTTTGAAAATTACCTGACTTACAAGAAAGATTTTGGTGACGTCCATTCGTTGAATGCCATGCTGGGACTTTCCTGGCAGCACGTGGGGCGTTTTGAAAGCGAAGCCAGTGCCGAGGGATTTACGGATAGTTACTTCCAGTTTAACAACCTGGGCGCCGGGGCAACGGCGTTGGCGCCGCGGTCTGTGGCGGAAGGATACGGTCTCAATTCGTATTTTACCCGGTTGAACTATGCGTTGCAAGGTAAATACTTAGTGACATTTACCGGGCGGATGGACGGGTCGTCTAAATTCGGTGAGGAAAACCAATATGCGTTTTTCCCGTCGGCTGCCGTCGCGTGGCGTGTCAGTGATGAATCTTTCATGCAGGATCTACCGGCTATTTCCAACCTGAAGATCCGTGCGAGCTACGGGGCGACAGGCAACTCCGAGATTCCGGCTTACCGCGCGTTAGCGGGCATGAATAACTATTCGGTTATTTTCGGCGGATCGCGTGAAATCGGCACGGGTGTGGGGCGTATGCCCAACCGGGGCTTGCGGTGGGAAAAAACCCACCAGGTAGACGTAGGTTTGGAATTGGGCCTTTTCACTAACCGGGTGAATCTCGAGGTGGATCTTTATCGCCGGAAGGTCGCAGATATGCTGTTGGATGCACCCTTGCCACAAACCAGTGGGTATTCGAGCATTTTCACGAACATCGGTAGCATGGAAAACAAGGGAATAGAAATCGGGTTAAATACCACCAATATTGAGTCGGATAACTTCTCCTGGAATACCACCTTCAACATTTCCATCAACCAAAATAAAGTGCTGGAACTTTCGGGCGGCAGTGATATTTTCCCGGGGGCCGCAACTATCGTTCGGGTCGGCGAGCCGGTGGGTTCGTTCTTCGGGCGGGTGCATTTGGGCACATGGTCTACGGCGGAAGCCGAAGAAGCGGCAGTCTACAATGCGCTGCCGGGCGATGTGAAGTTTCTGGACCTGAATAACGATGGCGCTGTCAACGATAACGACCGCACCATTATCGGAAAAGGTGTCCCGGATGGATTCGGAACCTTCCTCAATACGTTCCGCTACAAAGCATGGTCGTTGACCGTGGATCTGCAGTTTATGTATGGCAACGATGTGCTGGATCGAAGTATCCACTCCATTGAAGACAGACAGGGCATTGCTAACAGCTATAAAACAGTGTTGAATGCCTGGACAGAAGAGAATCAAAATACGCCCATTGCACAGATACGGCCCATCCCAGCCGGATACGATACGTATGACGACAGCCACAAGGTGAGAGATGCCTCTTTCATCCGGGGCAGAAACCTGCTCCTCGGGTACGTGGTACCCGCCGAATTTGCTTCCCGCTTGAAGCTGCAACGACTGCGGATCTATGGATCCGTTCAGAACTTCTTTGTTGCTACCAAATACAGTGGTTTTGATCCGGAGGTGTCTAACTCCAGTTCCGCCTTTGGGCAGGGATATGGATTGTATGATTACCCACGACCTCGGGTATTCATGCTCGGTTTAAATATTGGTTTGTAAACAGCTTGGGTAACATCAAAACGAAGAAGCGATGAAGACAATTGCATTAAGATATATAGCCGTGGCGCTCGGAGCAGGGTCATTGGCATTGGGAGGCTGTTCCGAATTCTTGAATGAAGCGGATCCCACTAATTTCACGGTTGAACAATATTTCACGAAGCCGGAGCATGCACGGAGTTCCGTGAACGCCATCTATGCGAACATGCGCGATCCACTAAGCAGTGGCTTTAACGGAGCAGCCTGGATGATGACTGAGTTTGCTACCGGGTTGGGTGCAACGGACCTGGGGCAGGCGGCAAATAGCTATTTTATTAAAGATCTGAATAACACATCAGATAACGGATATGGAGCAACCTATTGGCAGAGCTATTACCGGGGGATTGCCAATGCCAACCTATCAATCGCGAAAATTCCAGAAATCACGATGGATGAAGCCGAGGCGACGCGGTTATTGGGCGAGGCACATTTTTTAAGGGCGTGGTATTATTTTGATCTCATTCGGATGTTTGGGCACATCCCGTTGGTTACGGAACCTGTGGACCTCGCGTCTGAACAGCTGCGTCCGTCGCAGGCCGATCCGGAAGCGGTGTACGAGCTGATCGTGCAAGACCTTACTACGGCGGAGGCTTCGGGACTACCCTGGACAGATGCTTCGGGCCGGGTAAGTTTGGGAGCTGTCAAATCCTTGTTGGCGGAAGTATACCTAACCATGGCCGGATATCCCTTGCAGAAAGGCGAAACCCATTACAGCCTCGCAGCCGAAAAAGCGAAAGAAGTTATTGATTCGGAAGAATTTGAACTGTTTGATAGCTACGATGACCTGCACGATCCTGATATGAAAAATATCGAGGAGAATATTTTCATGATTCAGTTTGCAACCCAGTTGATTCCGGGAAACTGGCAGGTCGCCATCATTCCTTATAACAAGAATATTTCGCAATATTCCGACGAAACAGGAGGTATCTATGCCACGGCAGATTTTGTCAATTCCTATGAACCGGGCGACCTCCGTGCGGAGGAAAAGCAGTTTTTCTATACTACGTTTACCCACGAGTCTAATCGGAACCAGGTGGTAGAGCTGGGGGCTAATTTCATCTGGAAGCATTTTGATGAAGTGGCTCAGACCAGTTCGGCAAACAGCGACCTGAACTGGCCCGTAATACGCTATGCGAACGTGTTGTTGACGTATGCGGAGGCATCTAACGAAGTAAGTGGACCCACCGCAGCTGCCTATGAGGCGGTAAATGCCATCCGGTCGCGCGCCGAACTGGAAGACCTGGAAGGCTTATCAAAGGAGCAACTGCGGGAAGCGATCTGGAAAGAGCGTTGGTATGAATTGTGTTTTGAAAACAAAACATGGTTCGATATGGTTCGGTTGCGGAAAGCATTCAACGTGGGAACCAAGCAATTTGACGATTACGTAGGACATAAATTTTCATATGGACCGGTGCTGAAAGAGCGCGAATTGTTATTTCCCATACCAACAGGTGAAGTGCGAAATAATACAAATTTGATACAAAACAAAGGGTATTGACGGGCAATAAGACCCTGTTTGCAACGTATAATAAATAGATTTAAACATAAATTATCAAATCATTACATGGAAACAAGTAAGTTAGCAAAGAGTTCATTGGAACAGGGTGAGGGAATACTGCGCTTGGCTCCGACGTGGGTGCCTCGGTCATTCTGCGTACCGGGCCGTCGGATCAAACTTCATCCCGACGATTACTATGTTCTCGGGGGAGCACGTGGAGGTATAGACGAGCGTTGGTTTTCATCCACAACCCCAGCGAAAAATGGTCCGTTGACGGGAGAAAACGAGGGACTGAGCCCGGTGGTTTACGAAGAGGGGGGACGTACGCAGCAATTCCTGCTGAAGGATGCCGTCGACGAACTGAAAGGTGAACTGATTGGTTCCCGCCTTTGGGATGAATACCAAAGCTGGCCAATTTATTCGAAATTCTTTGATAACATGGGGCCGCTTCCCCATCACGTACACCATAACGACGAAAAGGCGGCACTCATCGGACAAAAGGGGAAGCCCGAAGCATATTACTTCCCGCCGCAGCTGAATAACCACGGCGGCGACTATCCATACACCTTTATCGGTTTGGCACCGGGTACGACAAAAGACCAGATCCGCGAGTGTCTTGTCAACTTTACCAAGGGCGACAATAAGATTACAAATTATTCGCAGGCATACCGCCTGGAGCCGGGCACGGGATGGGACGTTCCTCCAGGGCTGCTGCATGCACCGGGAAGCTTGTGTACCTACGAGCCGCAGAAGGCTTCGGATGTGTTTGCCATGTACCAGTCGCTGGTGAATGAGGCCATCATCCCTGAAGAATTGCTGTGGAATGGAACACCGAAAGACCGAATCGGCGACTTCGATGAATTGATCGATGTGCTGGACTGGGAGTTGAATCTCGATCCAAATACCATGCAAAACCGGTTTATGGCGCCTCTTTCGGTACGGAACGAAGACGAGATGCGCGATGCAGGTTATGTTGAAAAATGGATATGTTACAAGTCGGATGCCTTCAGCGCGAAGGAGCTGACGGTATTACCGGGAGCAACGGTGACGATCCGGGATGCTGCGGCGTATGGGATGATCATGATGCAGGGACATGGAACCATGGGCGTATGGGACATCGAAACACCGGCACTGATCCGTTACGGCCAGCTGACGTACGATGAATATTTCGTGAGCGAACGCGCGGCACAGGCTGGGGTGAAGATTGTGAACCTATCGAAAACAGATCCGATCGTCATGCTAAAGCATTTCGGTCCGGGCAATCCAGACCTGGTGTTGGCTTAAATTTTAGTTAAAGAGATAAAGAAAAAGAGATATGGATACAAAAAACAATTTTCCGAAGCTTCACAATGCGACGTGGCCGGGAATCGTAGGTAAGGGCGAAGGTTCCGAACCCGTGATTCCGTTTGATGATCTGTTGGCCTACACGGCGGCAGCGGAGGTGAATGGAGTGAAATTTGACGGTGTGGACATTGGATTGTTGGAACCACACGTAAACATCAATGGCGGAAAAGAAGAAGTGGAGCGACTGGCGGAGAAAGTCGCTGGTCATGGACTGAAGATCGGTTCCCTGGTGGCGCCTATCTGGGCAGGGTCCGCCATGGGAAGTAAAGAAAGCCGTACCGTATTTGTTGACATGGTGCGTAAGGCCTGTGAATTCGGTCAACAGTTGCGTGAGATGGGCATCCGGCCCTATGGTGTAGTTCGTATCGACTCTTCCAGTTCACCGGCAGATTGGGCCAAAGATCCGGCCGGAAATACCAAAATAATTGCCGAAACATTCCGCGAGGCGTGCGACGTGGCGGCAGACTATGGCGAAAAGCTGGCCGCGGAAGGAGAAATCTGCTGGGGAGGCATGCACAGCTGGCGGACCATGCTGAATACATTGGAAGCGGTTGACCGACCCAACATGGGCTTCCAGGCGGATATGTCACACACGTTCCTGTATTTGCTGGGGTATAATCAGCCCGAAGACCGGATTCTGCCCGTAGATTTTGAGTGGAGTGACCGCCAGGCCCTGGAAGAGGGACTGCAAACGCTTACCAAGGCGTTGCGTCCTTGGACGATTGATTTCCACGTAGCTCAGAACGATGGGACGGTTTTCGGGTCAGGTTCACACGACAAGACAGGGCGCCACTGTTTGCCCAACGACCCGAATGGGAAGTTGAACATCGCACACGACGCCGGGTATTGGTTGCGCGACGAGAAGGGCGAGTTAACGAAAGCATTTAAGCACATCTGTTGGGACGGATGTATGTTCCCCAACGAGGTGTTGCATAAACAACAGACATGGAATGATATCCTGGCAGCGTTGATCAGCGTCCGTGAGGCACATGGCTGGCAGGAATAAGACAGAAGAAACAAAACGGAACATAACTAGCTAATTTCCAGAAAAAAATGAGTAAAAAAGAGTTAAGAATCGGATTAATTGGTTGTGGATTCATGGGCAGAACCCATTCCAATGGGTATAACCGCGTACCCAATTTTTTTCCTGACCTGGAATATCAGCCGGTATTACAGGCTGTGTGTTCGCGCCGGGAAGAAAAAGTAAAAGCATTTGCTGAACAATGGGGATTTGCATCGTACGAAACCGACTGGCGGAAGTTGATTGCACGCGACGACATCGATGCCGTGGATATCTGCACCCCGAACCACCTGCATGCGGAGATTGCCATTGCCGCCGCAGAAGCGGGCAAGATGGTGCTGACGGAAAAGCCGTTAGCCCGAAACCTGGAAGAGTCCAAAAAAATGGTGGATGCCGTGGAAAAGGCCGGAGTTGCGAACACCGTATGGTATAATTACCGGCGGCTGCCTGCGGTTACGCTGGCAAAGAAAATCATTGCTTCAGGCAAACTGGGTAAGATTTTCCACTACCGCGCCAATTTCCTTCAGGATTGGACCATCAATGCCGATCTTCCCCAAGGGGGGGACGCGGCCTGGCGGATGGATGTGGACGTGGCAGGGTCGGGAGTTACCGGCGACTTGCTGGCGCATTGCATAGACACCGCAATGTGGCTCAATGGTGGGATTACGGAAGTTTCTGCAATGACGGAAACGTTTGTGAAGGAACGCGTACACAACGATACCGGCAAGCTGGAACCGGTCGGAATAGACGATGCCTGTATTTTCCACTGCCGGTTTTCAAACGGGGCATTGGGGCTGTTCGAGTCTACCCGGTATGCCCGCGGGCACAAAGCGTTGTATACCTTCGAAATCAACGGTGAACATGCATCGATCCGCTGGGATCTGCACGACCTGAATCGGTTGGAGTATTTCGACAACGGCGTTGATTCGGATGTGAAAGGCTGGAGTTCGATCCATGTCACAAATGGCGATCATCCTTATATGGATAAGTGGTGGGTGCCGGGATTGGGAATCGGTTATGAGCATAGTTTCGTGCATCAGGTGGCCGATTTCATGAAAAGCCTCGAGACTGGCGAACCTTGTCAGCCGAATTTCCAAAATGCATACGAAACGCAAAAAGTATGCGAAGCAGTGATCGATTCCGCTAAGTCGCGCAGTTGGAAGACGACAGACGTGACGCTTGACTGAAACGTTATTTATTTTTAATTCAATCAGATATGTTGAAACCAAAAAATATCCTCCGGGCCCTGAAGGGCATCGGAGGATTTGTTTTATTAGCTGCATTCCTCGTAAACTGTACCTCTGGGGGCAGTCAGGAAAATAAGCAGGCCGAATCCGAATCACAACCGGAGTTTATCGATCTATTTGACGGTAAAACGCTTTCTGGATGGCGGGGCGACACTTCGCTGTGGCACGTGGAGGATGGGGCGATTGTAGGCGAAATCAAACCTGGTAAGGAACTGGAGCGGAACTCGTTTATCATTTGGGAGGGCGGACGCCCCGGAGATTTTGAATTGATTACGGAATACAAACTGACGGGAAAGGGCAACAGTGGCTTTAACTACCGCAGTGAGGAGCTGCCGGATCTTCCGTATGCCTTGCGTGGATACCAGGCAGATATTGACGCGGCGAATACGTACACCGGACAGAATTACGAAGAACGCGGCCGTACCATTCTGGCGTTTCCCGGCCAGCAAATGCGCCTCCCGCCTGTGGATGGTGAGATCAGCGACTACGCGAAGGGAAATATCTGGACGGCCGGAGAAGAGACCGGTTCGCTGGGCGATCGGGATTCCCTGAAGGCACACATTAAAACGGAAGATTGGAACGAACTGCGCGTCGTAGCCAAAGGAAATCACCTGCAACATTATGTCAACGGTATATTAATGAGTGATGTGACAGATGATGACGAGAAAAATCGTAAATTTGAAGGCTTGATGGGATTTCAGGTGCACGTAGGTCCACCGATGAAGATCGCCTACAAGAACATACGGTTTAAAAATCTTGAATAGGAGTTGCTTGTTTGATGAAGGATGAAGTTGATTTAACTAATAAACGTGATACGGATGCCGAACGATTAGCCAATCAGATCGTTCGGCACGTATCCGACGAAGAATGGGGTGTTTTAACAGATCAAATCAACCAGCTAGCCAACGATCCACAACCGAATACGTTGGCAAGGGTTTTTACCGCTATTCCGCGTACGATACGATCGGCCGACAAAGATTTGCGAATTACGTTTGACGAAACGGCGCCCGTCAACTCCGATCAATTGCCGCTTCTGGTAAAAGACTGGTCGCTGGCGAGATTGGTGCGGGTTTGGGTGCTCATGAACCTTCCGGCGCTGGAGCAGCAGGCTTACGTTTCGTTGATCGATCGACTGTTTAAATACGGTGAAATGGAAGAATTGGTAGCGCTCTATTCAGCACTGCCTATTTATCATGATCCCGCGGCATGGAAACCTCGCTGCACAGAAGGCATCCGGAGCAACATGGCACCCGTGCGGCAGGCCATTATCCTTAATAACCACTACCCGAGTCGGTTTTTGGATGAGGGTGCTTGGAATCAGCTGGTATTGAAAGCGTTTTTTACGGATGAAGATATCCCGCAAATTATCGGGTTAAAAACGCGTAACAACGCGGCACTGGCGGGCGCGCTGGTAGATTATGCGTACGAACTTCATGCAGCTAAAAGGAACATCAATCCGTTCCTGTGGGTATTGGTCGCGCCATTTTTGGACGACCGTGCGTACCGGCTCATGGAGCAGCTGATACAAGAAAGCGAGCATCGGTCTACACGTAAAGCAGTTGCATACGCATTCAGCGCAAGCAGCTTTGCGCCAGCAGCCGATTTTATCAAAGAAAATAGCGAATTAACGGATTTATTGGATACAGCCGATACACCATGGGACGGCTGGTTGGATCAAACGGATTAAGACATGTGTAATTACAGTGAGCGCGATCGGGCATCGATGGGAGAGCGGGTGGCCCTGGATTTGGATTTGGTAAAAGGGTTCCGTTTTTTTGACCCGCATATTCACATGGTGTCGCGAACGACCGACGATTACCAGGCCATGGCGGATGCCGGTGTGGTAGCGGTCATCGAACCTGCCTTTTGGGTAGGACAACCCCGTACCGGGATTGATACGTTCAGAGACTATTATAGCAGCTTGATTGGGTGGGAACGTTTCCGGGCCTCGCAGTTCGGGATCAAACATTTCTGTACCATCGGGCTGAATTCCCGGGAAGCAAACAACGAAGCCCTGGCCGAAGCGGTCATGGAACTGCTGCCCTTTTTTATTTACAAAGAAGGGGTGGTCGGTGTTGGCGAAATTGGTTTTGACGACCAAACGGCGGCTGAAGAGAAATATTACCGGCTACAGCTGGAACTTGCCAAAGACGCCCGGCTTCCTGTACAGGTACATACCCCGCACCGTGACAAAACCAAGGGGACATCGCGAAGCATGGACATTGCGCAGGAACACGGGCTGGACCCAGGTAAAGTTATCATTGATCACAATACCGAAGAAACCGTTAAAGAAGTGTTGGAGAGGGGCTTTTGGGCGGCCTTTACCATCTATCCGTTTACCAAGATGGGCAACGAGCGGATGGTCGAAATTGTCAAGCAATACGGTCCGGAACGGATCTTGGTTAATTCTGCGGCCGATTGGGGAATCAGTGATCCATTGGCAGTACCCAAAACTGCTGCGTTGATGGTTAAAAGCGGAATTCCCAAGGAAGTGATTGAGCAGGTGTGTTTCAAAAATGCCGTTGCGGCTTTTGGGCAAAGCGGACAGCTGGATGAATCAATGCTGACTGAAAGTATGGTGATTGATCAGGGGCAGAAGTTTGAGGGGAATTCCATCTTGCGCGGCGGACAGCAGCCGCGGAGAGATGCGGGGTCGATCATTATATCGTAGTCACAGATGGGAAAACTAAAACCGTATCTGCAATTGATGCGGCCGGCAAATATTGTAACGGCTATTTCGGATGTGTTGGCCGGTGTGGCCATTGCGTTGCTGTTTGTGCCCGATGGAGCGACGCTGGATGGACTGGTTTTGATGGCACTGATCATCGCTACCGTCGGGCTTTATGGCGGCGGCGTCGTATTCAATGATGTGTTTGATGCCGAACTGGATGCGCGCGAGCGGCCCGAGCGGCCCATTCCCAGCGGTAGGGTTTCTGTACGCGGTGCGGCAACATTAGGAACCGTTCTGTTTCTCATCGGCGTTGCCGCCGCCAGCACGGTGGGCATGTTGCCATCGATGATTGCATTCGCCATTGTGGGGATGTGCTTAGTTTACGACAAGTGGGGCAAGCACCAGGCGGTTGCAGGTCCATTGACCATGGGTTTATGCCGTGGACTCAATCTGCTGCTGGGTATAAGCTATTCAGGACTGGCGCTGGAACAGGTCTGGTTCCTGGCGTGTATACCCGTTATTTACATCGCGGCCGTGACAACGATCAGCCGGGGTGAGGTACACGGTGGGCAGCGCACACCTTTACTGGTTTCGGCCCTGTTGTATGGGGTTGTCGTTGCATGTATTGTGGCATTTGGTTTGCATTACCAAGGCGGTATACTGGCCATCGGAATGGTGCTGCCGTTTCTCTTATTTGTATTCCCGCCGTTGGCCAAAGCCCTTCGGACGCTCGAAGCAAGCGATGTTCGGAAATCTGTTAAGCACGGCGTGATCGGGTTGATTTTTATGAACGCCGCTTGGACGGCAGCCGCGGGGATGTGGGGGTTGACGTTTGCCGTCCTGTTGTTATTTCCGGTATCTATTTGGCTGGCTAAGCTATTTGCCGTTACTTAATTTGTGTTATGAAGTCCATTATTAAACAGAAATTTTCGGTTTCTTACCAATACGATATTCATTTTACTTCGGGGTTATTTACACCCGAAAATAGGTTACTCAGCGATTTTTTTATCGCACAGGCGGATGGAGCTGTTCCCAAACTGTTGATGGTGATCGACGAAGGAGTCGTCACCCATCATCCGGCACTCGTAGAACGGATACGGGATTATTTTGGCTCCGAATCTGCGGTGCAGTTGATCGCGGATGTGCTGCTGGTTCCCGGTGGGGAAGCGGTTAAAAACCAATGGGAACCTGTCGATCGCATCATTGAATCGGTAAACCGATATGGGATTGATCGGCATTCATACATCATGGCCATTGGGGGTGGGGCAGTACTTGACGCGGTGGGATACGCGGCAACCATTGCGCATCGGGGAATCCGTCATGTTCGGGTACCGACGACCGTCCTCTCTCAGAATGATTCGGGCATGGGTGTGAAAAACGGTATTAACTACCGGGGCAAGAAAAATTTTATCGGCACGTTTAGTCCGCCGGTGGCCGTATTCAACGATAACCTGTTTTTGTTGACATTGAATGACCGGGCGTGGGTGTCGGGTATTTCCGAGGCGGTAAAAGTCGCATTAATCAAGGATGCTGCTTTCTTTGACTGGATTGAAAGCCATGCCGCAAGCCTTCGCCGCCGCGATAGTGAAGCAATGGATTACCTCATCTTCCGTTGTGCGGAGCTGCATCTCCAGCACATTGCCGGTGCAGATCCATTTGAATTCGGTTCTTCCAGGCCCTTGGATTTCGGTCATTGGAGCGCACATAAGCTGGAACAGCTTTCCAATTTCGAGGTGCTGCATGGCGAGGCGGTGGCCATTGGCATTGCCCTGGATACGGTATATTCGGCCATCATCGATATGCTTCCTCCTAGCGATGCACAGCGGGTACTTACCGTCTTACAGGAACTGGGGTTGCCGATTTTTCACCCGCTGTTGGAAAGTGCCGGCGGGGGGCATCCCTTGCTGGCCGGTTTGGAAGAGTTCCGCGAGCACCTGGGAGGGCGCCTTACGATCATGCTGCTCAAGGCAATCGGTCGTGGTGTGGAAGTACATGAGCTGGATAAAGAGAATGTATTGCGGGCGGCTGCGGCCTTGCAAGAGGGCGTTAATTTAGTGAGTTGATATGATTACGGCGTACGGACAGTTAACCTATTGTACCAATATCCATGGAGGCGAAGCATGGGATCAGCATTTTGAGTCGTTGAAGATGCATTTCCCGAAGATCAAGCAGGCGGTGTCTCCCGCACAGCCGATGGGCATCGGGTTGCGGGTAGCTAATCTGGCCAGCACCCTACTGATCCAACCGGAACGGTTGGATGAATTTAAAAATTGGCTGACGCAGGTAGGTGGTTATGTATTCACCCTAAATGGGTTCCCTTTCGGGGCTTTTCACGATACCAAGGTCAAGGCGGAGGTCCATACACCCGATTGGACAACAGCCGAACGGCTTCAATACACCAAGCGGTTATTTGCCATCCTTACCCAACTGCTGCCCGAAGGGATGGACGGCGGTATCTCCACCTCACCGCTGGGGTACCGGCATTTGTACAACCACGATAAGTCGATGTGGCGGGACATGCGGAAACGGGCGACGGCACACATGATCGATGTGGCGACTTACCTTCACCAAATCGGGGAGGAGCAAGGCAAAGAACTTCATTTGGATATCGAGCCGGAACCAGATGGTGTATTGGAAACGGGGCCGGAATTTATTGAATGGTTCACCCAGGAACTGGTACCCACGGGAGTGAAGCATTTCTCGGAAAAATTCGGAATGACATCAGATGAGGCCGAAGAAGCGGTGAGGCGACATATACGCATCTGTTACGACGTTTGCCATTTCGCGTTGGGCTATGAACGCCATCGTATGGTCGTTAATGACCTCGACCGGCACGGAATAAAAATAGGTAAATTCCAGATCAGCGCAGCCCTCAAAGCGCATTTGCCGGAAAAAGGGGCAGACCGTGCGGCAATTGGTGCCGCATTTCAGGCGTTCGACGAGCCTACCTACCTGCATCAGGTTCTTGCCAAACAGAAAAATGGAGAAGTGCGCCGTTATAAAGATTTACCCGATGCAAAGGATGCATTACAGGATCCGGACACCGAGGAATGGCGGTCGCATTTCCACGTGCCCGTATTTCTGGAAGATCTAGGGTTGTTGCAATCGACACAATCGGATATTCAGGAAGTATTGGCCATCCAGCGGGAATACCCGATGACCCGCCACCTGGAAGTGGAAACGTATACCTGGGGTGTATTGCCCCACGAACTGCAACTGCCTATCGCAGACTCTATTTCGCGTGAACTGCGTTGGGTGCTCCAAGAAATGGAAACAAGATCATGAATAAGACCGTTGTTTTGGACGTCGTAGGCTTGTCGTCTGCGTTGATCGGCGATCACACGCCCTTTTTGACAGCCTACCTAAAAGGAAATCAGCTAGCGAAAATTAAGCCGATGCTACCCGCGGTAACCACGGCCGTGCAAACCACGTACGTGACGGGCCGCTGGCCAGCCGAACACGGTATTGTGGGCAACGGATGGTACGATCGTACGGACAGCGAAATAAAATTTTGGAAGCAGTCGAATAAACTCGTGGAGTCTGAGTCTATCTGGAATATCGCTAAGCGTATGGACCCTGCTTTTACCTGTGCGCAGCTTTTTTGGTGGTACAATATGTACTGCGGAGCGGATTATTCAGTAACACCCCGCCCCAACTACCTGGCCGACGGCAGGAAGATGCCTGACTGCTATGCGTATCCCGCGTCATTGCGGGACGAGCTGCAGGCGAAATTCGGACAGTTTCCGCTATTCAGTTTCTGGGGGCCGGGAGCGAATATTGCGTCGTCCCAATGGATTGCAAATGCGGCCATGTATGTTGAAGAAAAATACAGCCCAACGCTGAGCCTGGTTTATTTGCCACACCTTGATTACTGCCAGCAGAAGTTCGGTCCGGATCTGTCAAAAATAAGCAGGGAAGTGGCGGAGATCGATGCATTGCTGGAGCGCCTGATCGGATTTTATGAGCAGCGGGGAGCCAATGTGATTGTATTATCGGAGTACGGCATTGTACCTGTATCGCGCCCGATACACATCAACCGGATCTTGCGCGAGGCCGGCTTGCTGGGTATCCGCGTGGAGCGCGGATTGGAATTGCTGGATGCCGGGGCTTCCCGGGCGTTTGCCGTGTCCGATCATCAGGTAGCCCATATCTACACGGAAAGCGAAGAAGTGAAGCAGCAGGTCAGGCAGCTGTTGGAAAATGTACCGGGGATTGAGCAGCTATTGGACGGCACGGGTAAAAAAGAGGAACACATCGACCACGAGCGGGCAGGTGATTTAGTCGCCGTAGCGAAGCCCGATAGCTGGTTTACGTATTACTTCTGGCTGGATGATAAAGTCGCTCCGGATTATGCACGCGTGGTGGATATTCACAAAAAGCCGGGGTACGATCCCGTGGAAATGTTTATGACGTCCAAAGCGCGTGCCGCCTACAAATTGCTGCGCAAGAAGCTCGGCTTCCGGTATGTGCTTGATGTCATCCCGTTGGACGCTACCTTGGTAAAAGGTTCGCACGGGGCTGTCCGCGTTTCGGAAGATTACTATCCGGTGTTAATCACCCGAAAAAGCCAGGAAGCGGCCGTAGTGGAACCGATTGAAATTAAAGAGATCATCCTGAACAGTATTTTCGCATAACAGGGCGTCTTTGTCTTGTCTGCTTTTGCTTGCACCCTTCATTGATGATCCCTATGAGCATTAAACGATTCCTTATCTTTTTCGTGATCGGTATTCCGCTTTTTGCGTTTCCGCAAGACAGTGTGCGGGTGCTTTATAAACAGGCCGATACCGCATTGCTATATATGGATGTCCACTACCCATCCGGCTACCAAGAGGCCGCTGGGCTTCCCGCCATGGTGTTTTTTTTCGGCGGAGGTTGGAACTCCGGGTCGATCCAGCAATTCAGACCACATGCTGAACATTTCACGAAACGGGGGATGGTGTGTTTCCTGGTCGACTACCGGGTACTGAAGCGCCACGGTACTACACCGTTTGATGCGCTGACCGATGCCAAGTCGGCCATGCGGTACATTCGTAGCCATGCGGCCGACTTCCACATCCATCCGGATCGCATCGTGGGGGCCGGTGGATCGGCAGGAGGGCATCTCGCCGCTGCCACGGCCCTAATCGATGGTCATAATGATCCCGGCGACGACCTTTCGGTCAGCTGTAAGCCCAATGCCCTCGTGCTGTTCAATCCGGTGATCGACAACGGTCCCGATGGATATGGATATGAGCGGATCGGTGATGCGTATACCGGTTTTTCGCCCATGCATGCGATACAGCGTGGAGCGCCACCTACGTTGTTCATGGTGGGCACGCAAGACCGTCTGATTCCCGTGGCTACGGCCCAGCGTTACCAGCAGCTCATGGAGGACGTAGGTAGCCGTTGCGACCTGAAACTGTACGAGGGGGCCACCCACGGCTTTTTTAATTTCAACAAAGGACAACGGTATTATGCGCAGACATTACGTGCCGCAGACGACTTTCTGGTTTCCCTGGGGGTATTGAAACCGGATGAAAAAAGCTCGCTGGACCTTCACTAGCCAACGTGATAGCCATGATATACTACAAAAAGCCACCCTTCCAACTTCACTGCCGCAGTCTTTGGCTCGCAATGCTTCTCTGGATCATCCTTCCAGCACACGCTGCCCAGGCCCAAGATGAAAAGCCCAATATTGTGCTCATCCTGATCGACGACATGGGATGGAAAGATGCCGGTTTTATGGGATCGGATTTTTATGAGACACCTCATATTGATCAGCTAGCCAAGGAAGGCAAAGTGTTCACCAACGCATATGCCGCCGCGGGCAACTGCGCACCCAGCCGGGCGTGCCTTTTATCGGGGCAGTATACGCCAAGGCATGGTGTATATGCGGTTAATTCAACAGATAGAGGACCTAAAGAAAAAATGCGCCTGACACCCACGCCGAACAGTACGGTTCTTCCCGCTGAAAATTTTACCGTTGCCGAGGCCCTCAAGGCCAATGGATATGCCACCGCGATGTTCGGGAAATGGCACTTAGGGGGCGGCGCCGGCACGCGCCCTTCGGATCAGGGGTTCGATGTAGGTGCCGAGATGAAGGTGCCGAAAGAAAAGGAGTTTAAGGAAACGAACGATCCGAAAGGCATTTACCGGATCACAGAAGACGCCTGTGCGTTTATGGAAGCCCATAAAGACGGCCCATTTTTCCTCTATGTAGCCCATCATGCCACCCACATGGCCATCCAGGCCCGGGAAGAATGGTATGACCACTTCGGAAAGAAACCGAAGGGGACTTTGCACGGTGATGATCGGTTTGCGGCGATGAATGCCCAGATGGACGATGGCGTGGGGCAGCTGCTGGAAAAGATCAACGCATTGGGAATCGTGGATCGCACGCTCGTCATCTTCATGTCTGACAACGGCGGCCTGCCCCGTTCCTCCCAGTACCCCCTCCGGGCGTTTAAGGGTGCATACTACGAGGGCGGTATCCGGGTTCCGCTCATTGCCCGTTGGCCAGGAAAGATCAAAGCGGGGTCAACTACCGATATCCCGGTGTTAAATACCGATCTTTATCCTACTTTTGTAGAACTGGCAGGGGGTAAGCTGCCGACAGATAAGGTGCTGGATGGCGAAAGCCTGGTGGAGATATTTGCGGGCAACGGTTCTTCCGTGAGAAAACCAAAATTCTGGTTCTTTCCCGGTTACCTGGACAAGGCAGATCCGGGAGCAAGGGATACCGATTTCAGGACCCGGCCGGTTACCGTGGTACGGAAGGGCGACTGGAAACTACTGCTTTACCACGAGGAATGGTTGCTGGATGGGGGTAGGGACCGCTTGTCGACAAACCGGGCTGTTGAACTGTATAATCTTCGTAACGATATAAGTGAACAGCATAACCTCGCTAACGACGCGATTGAAAAACGTGATGAGCTGTTAACGGATATCCTGGCCTGGCACCGGCAGGTGGAAGCAAAACTGCCCTTAATCGTTAAAAAGTAGGTATAAAATGAAACATACGATTTACTATCTGTTGGTTACCATGATGATCGGCCTGGACGCTTTTCCACTGGGCGCCCGGGCGCAGGAAAAGCCGTTGCGACCTAATGTCGTTTTCATCCTCGCGGATGACTTGGGTTACCGTGATCTGAGCTGCACCGGAAGTACTTATTATGAAACACCCCACATTGACCGCATTGCCGCGGAAGGCGCGGTATTTAACGCCGGATACTCCGCATGCCAGGTTTGCAGCCCCTCCCGGGCCAGTATCATGAGCGGGAAATCGCCCGTTCGACATGGGATTACCGACTATATCGGTGCCCGGCATGGAACCGATTGGAGAAAACAAGGACGTTACAGTAAACTGTTGCCGGCAGCTTATGGCACGGCCTTGCAGCACGACTTTGTAACGCTCCCCGAGGCGCTGAAAGCCGCCGGATATAAAACCTTCTTTGCAGGCAAATGGCACTTGGGAAGCAAAGGGTCGTGGCCGGAAGATCACGGCTTCGAGATCAACAAAGGGGGCTGGGATAGCGGCAGTCCGAAGGGCGGTTACTTTTCCCCCTGGGAAAATCCAAATTTGGAAAACAAAGTACCTGGAGAAAACCTCACCATGCGCTTGGCGGAAGAAACAGCTACGTTTCTGCGGGCGAATAATCCCCGCCAAACCGGGCAGCCGGTATTTGCGTTCTTATCGTTCTATGCTGTGCATGGTCCGATACAGGCCACTCGGGAGAAATGGAACAAATATAGACAGAAAGCCCAGGATCAGGGGATTGCTCCAAAGGGATTCGAAATGGGGAAATACCTTCCGATGCGGCAAGTGCAAGACAATCCGGTATATGGCGGACTGGTTGAAACGATGGATGACGCAGTGGGTGTGGTGTTAGCGGCACTGGATGAGGCTGGAATGGCGGAAAACACGATTGTAATATTTACTTCGGATAACGGCGGGGTATCGGCCGGAGATGCGTTCGCTACGTCCAATCTGCCACTTAGGGGCGGCAAAGGATACCAGTTTGAGGGTGGTATCCGTGTTCCCTATTTTATCAAAGCTCCCGGGCTGACCGAAGGTGGCGAGCACTTCGCCGCGCCGGTTACCGGCATGGATTTTTATCCGACGATACTGGATTTGGCGGGATTGACGTTGCATCCCGAAGCACATACGGATGGCGTGAGTTTGCGGCCGTTGCTGGAGGGAAAGCCCGCGGCCGGGCGATCACTCATCTGGCACTATCCGCACTATGGCAACCAGGGCGGGGAACCGTCCTCCATCATTCGGAAAGGCGATTGGAAACTTATTCATTATTATGAAGATGGCCGGGACGAACTCTATAACCTGGCGACGGACCCGGGGGAGTTGCAGGAGGTGTCATCCGCGCATAAAGAGCAGGTAACGGCACTTGCTGATGAACTGCATGCCTATTTGCAGACACATGGGGCCAGCTATCCGATTCCCGACCCGGAATACAACGCAGCCCGGGAACGTGATTACCTGAAAGGGGTGGCAAATAAGCGGCTTCCGCAATTGGAGCGGCAACGGATGGAATTTTTGTCGCCGGAATTTAACCCCGGTGATGATTGGTGGGACAGCGAACGGACAACCTATAATGAAAAACCAGTTAACTTACCCTAAATGAACAGCGAAAAAATACATTTTTTGATCGTTACGGGGATGCTAGTCGGGCTGATTGGTACGATCGACCCCGTTGTTGCCCAGCAACTAACACAAAAACCCAACATCATTTTTATCCTGACCGACGATCTCGGAAGCGGCGACATCGGGGTTTTCTTTCAAAATCAGCGGAAGGCCGGGCAGCCCCGGTTATATACGCCTTCACTCGACCGGATGGCTGCTGAAGGCGCAATGCTTACCCAACACTATTGTGCCGCACCCGTTTGTGCACCCTCCCGTGCGTCTATCCTGTTGGGTAAAACACAGGGGCATGCCAATGTACGCGATAATCAGTTTGACAAAGCGCTGGAAGACAACTATACCATGGCCAGCGTGTTAAAGGAAGCTGGGTATGCAACGGCTGCCATTGGCAAATGGGGGTTGCAGGGCAAAGGCAAGGGACCGGACTGGCCTGCACATCCATTGAAACGGGGATTTGATTATTATTACGGATACATCCGGCATAGCGATGGGCACGAACATTATCCCAAAGAAGGGCCGCACAAAGGCCCTAAAGAAGTGTGGGAAAACAATACCGAGGTAAGTGCAGGGTTAGATAAATGTTATACCGGAGATCTCTTTACAGCGGCTGCAAAAAAATACATCAAGGATCACCAAAATGGCCCTGATTCCGATAAGCCTTTCTTCATGTACTTAGCATACGATACGCCACATGCCAAGTTGCAGCTGCCTACACAGGCCTATCCGGCCGGGGGTGGACTGCGTGGCGGGATGCAATGGGTGGGTAAACCGGGACACATGATCAACACGGCTTCGGGCGAGATCGATTCATTCATGGATCCGCAATATGCAGATGCTACGTATGATGATGATGGTAACCCAGCGACCCCCGAAGTGCCCTGGCCGGATACCTATAAGCGGTTTGCGTGTGTGAATAAGCGGATTGACCAACAGGTTGGTGACCTGCTGCAACTCCTGGAAGACCTGCATATCGGCGAAAATACGCTGGTGGTCTTTACCTCTGACAACGGTCCTTCGCAGGAAAGCTACCTGCCTAAAGAGGAATTTGTGACCTATGAGGCAGACTTTTTTGATAGCTTTGCGCAGTTCGACGGCATTAAGCGAGACCTGTATGAGGGTGGCGTGCGTACCTCTACGATTGCTCGGTGGCCGGGAACGATTCCCGCCGGTAAAATCATCGACCTTCCGAGTGCATCGTACGATTGGTTGCCTACGTTTGTGGATATGGCTGACTTGTCGGCTCCGGTGGGTGTAGATGGCGTGTCATTAGTCCCCACACTTACCGGTAGGGGCAAACAGGCACAGCCGTTAATTTATTCGGAATATTTCCATCCATCACGCGTACCTGCGTATCCCGATTTTGTTCCGGAACACCGGGGAAAACGGCGGGGGCAAATGCAGCTCATCCGGTTAATGGATTATGTAGGCGTGCGTTATGACGTGCAGGATGCAGACGACGATTTTGAGATCTATGACATCCGAAAGGATCCGCAGCAAACAACCAATAAAGCCGATGATCTGCCGGAACTCCAAGAACAGATGAAAGCGCGCGTATTGCAGGTACGTAAGTCCGATACCAGTGCCGCCCGCCCATATGACAATGCGCCGGTACCCGCCGTACCGGCAACGGGATTAACGCCCGGACTGACGTTGTATGTGGAAAAAAGCCGTACTCCTTGGATACCACAGGCATTCGACACCGTGCCGGCTCATCATGTGACAGGACTGACCGGCCAAACTCCGGCGTCTTATCAACCGGATGACGTTTTGCTTTACAAAGGATATATCCGGATTCCGGTGGCAGGAGCATATACGTTTTCCCAAGATTCCGAAGGACAATCTTTTCTGAAAATACACCAGATTCAGGTAATCGATAAAGATTTTAATCCAAGGGCAAAGAGCGGCTCCGTGGTATTAGCGGCAGGGCTGCATCCCATCGAATGGTATGTAAAACGGTCTCCGGGGGCTAGCGACCAGCAAGCACTGTTGATGTGGCAAAGACCCGGTGGGACCAAAGAACAGGTGCCAGAGGAGTTGTTTTTTACGCTTTAAGCTTTTAACCCGTTACACAAGGGAACCCCGTAATGTTTTAGGCGAAATCCCAAACTTCTTTTTAAATAGCCGTGAAAAATAAAACGGTGAATCAAAGCCCGTATGGTAACCGATTTCCGTAACCGTGAGATGCGTGGTTTTTAGGAGTTCTTCGGCCTTATCTAAACGAAGATCGAGGTGGTATTGATTGGGAGATTTACCGGTAAGCCGTTTAAAGGACTTTCTGAATTTTGAATAGCTGATTGGAAATTCTGCGGCTAGATCTTCCATGCGAATGGGGTTCGCAAGTTCACTCTGAAGGGTAAGTATGGCTTTGGATACCCAGATAGATTCCGGATCGTTGTCTGTTTTCTCGGTGAGGTTGATCCGATTGAGCAGCCCGATAATTTGCAACGTGGTGCCCGCGATGATTTGCTGGTAACCCATTTGAGCCTGTGAAACCGTACCCAATAACTGGGTAAACGCAGCCATGATATCTTTGCTCAATCCTGTCTTGATGAACGGAGACCGGGGGTCGAAGAGGCGGTTCATGACATGTTGCGGATAATTGCCATTAAAGCCGACCCAATATTCTTCCCATCCGAATGCGGGATCGGGCTTGTACCGGTGCCAAATACCGGGGAATAAGAGGAAGCACATGCCCGACTCGATAACCTGGGGCGCTGTGTTAGCCGATTCAAATACGCCACGTCCGCTGGTGATAAAGACGATGTAATACCCATCCAGGATGCGTCCTTTATTCCAGGAAAAGACATGATCCTCCGGGTGCTGGCTCACGTCTGGATATTGGGTATGCTTGTCTATTTTATTGTAACCAACCGTGGTAACATAGAAGCCCAAATCGCGGTCGATGTCTCGTATATGTAGGTATTTGTGGTAATTATTCATCGTTGGTTTGTTCAATCAGCGTATCAAACTTAGATAAAATACTTTTATATGCAACATAACTATATTGCATATAAAAGTATTTTATCGATCTCTCCTTTGCCTTTGGAAGACGACTTTTAAAAAGGAAACATACCAAATCAATTGCTATTTATCAATATTAACGCGTAAGTAGGAGGATAACCGGAAATGTCAAAAAGTGCAAAGAAACGTTAGAATCTGTCATTTGATCTATCCAGTATAAAGCGATATTTGTGACGTAGATTTACCAATTGTAAGAAGATTATGAATACCGACTTGAGCAAAGAGCAGCTAGATTTTTATCGCGAAAACGGCTACGTGATTGTGGAGGATTTTTTGAATGCCGAGGAATTGGAGCATTGGCGCCAAGTGGTTACTCAGGCTATCAAAGAGCGTAACGGCCTGAAAATGCCGGGTAAAGACGTGCGCCTCGGCGATGATGATGGCATCAATGAAGACGCGGCTTACTTCAATAACGTATTTGACCAGTTATTGAACCTGTGGCAGACCAGTGAAGAAATGAAACAGTTGATGGTCGATGAGCGGATCGGTAAGATGGCGGCTGATTTGGCCGGGGTGGATGGTATTCGCATCTGGCACGACCAGGCGTTGATCAAGCGTCCTTGGGCCAACCCGACCTCTTGGCACCTGGATACGCCGTTCTGGTCGTTTTCCGATCGGCAAGCGTTGTCAATCTGGGTCGCATTAGACGATGCTACATTGGAAAATGGATGTTTGTTCTTCATTCCGGGGTCACATAAAACAACGACGTTTGAGAACGCAGGTATCGGGAAGAACATGGGCGGTATTTTTGAAGTTTACCCCGAATTTAAGCAGACAAAATCTCATCCAGCGCCTATGAAAGCCGGTAGCTGCTCCTTCCATAATGGATTAACCATTCACGGCGCGCACGCCAATATGACCCCCGGATTCCGACGGGCAATGACCTGCGCGTATATGCCGGATGGAAACACCTACAACGGGATACCCAATATTCTGCCCGACGAATACGTGGAGACCCTCAAGGTAGGCGATCTATTGAACAATGACGAACAAAATCCGCTCATTTACAAACGCTAATGCAAATCGATTTTTATTGTCCGCGTTGGGGCTCGGAGCAGATCGGATGGCCGCAATTTGGGGCGCAGGTGAAGCAGGAAGGCTTTGTAGGCGTGGAGGTTTTCCCATTGGGCGATAAGCCCAACAATACGGATATGGTTAAAGTCCTTGGCGATGCAGGCCTGTCTTATATTCTGCTTCATGCCGAGCTTCAAGAAGGGAAGGATTTCAACCGCTATATCCATGCATTGGAGCGCAACCTCTACGCGTTGTTGGAATATCAAAACCAGGATGCAAAGCCCGAGTTCATTGTTACTCAAACCGGACGGGAATATTACAGCAGGGAACAGATGGAAGCTTGTTTTGCGATCTGCGACCGGATTAGCCGCGAGTCTTCCATTAAAATTATTCAGGAGACACACCGCAACAAATGGTCGTTTGCGGCGCATGTTGTCAAAGATTACCTGATGGAATTCCCCTCCCTGGAGCTTGCGCTTGATTTTTCGCATTGGGTTTGCGTTTCGGAAAGCTACCTGGAAGATCAGGAAGAAGCAGTTAAGTTGGCCATCCGGCATGGCCGGCATCTGCATGCCCGAGTAGGCTTTCTGGAGGGCCCCCAGGTTACCGATCCGCGTGCACCCGAAAATGAGGAAGCGTTGAAGCATCATCTCGCATGGTGGGATCAATGGATAACCCATTTAACGGAAATCGGTGCCGATCGTGCCACCATTACGCCTGAGTTTGGCCCTTATCCGTATATGCAATACCGCCCCTTTACAAAGCAAACCCTTGCCAGTCAATGGGAAATCAATTGTTGGATGCGACAGATGCTGAACGAACGGTACCAAACACATACAGGATAGTGTAGACGGCTGTTTTTGGGAGAAATACTTTTATTGTGAACTCGACAGTTAAAATGAGGGAAACCGAAAGGAGGATTTTGAATAGCTAAATTAAGACTTACCAAAACATCGCCCGATGGCGTTAATTCTCGGAGCCTTTGTGGGTGACGATGGAGACCAAGTTATAAAACGATAATCAAGAATTTTTATGTGTAAAGTATTTACTACAACCGGTTCTGAAAAACCGGGTATTTATTCACTGCCTTACCTGGTGGTGATAACGACGTTAATGTTGTTGGCGCCTGCATTTACCCGCATGGCCGTGGCATTGCCTGTTACGATCAGTCAAGAGCCGATTGCCGGCATTGTGCGCGATTCGATAGGCAACCCATTGGAAGGGGTGTCTGTGCTGGTGCGTGGAACGTCACGCGGCACGGCTACGGATGCCAGCGGACAATTTCAGATGCAGGCATCGGCGGGAGAAGTATTGATCTTCCGTACCATTGGCTATTTGTCACAGGAACTCACGTTAGGAAATCAGCGCACGGTAAACGTAGTCCTTCAAATGGAATCATCCGATCTGGACGAAGTAGTCGTGGTTGGATACGGTACCACGAAACGGAAAGATTTTACCGGTTCGGTCGGATCGATGAACCTCGAAAACTCGCCCGTTGCCCTCGCGCCGAATTTAAACGTACTCGAATCGCTGAAAGGAAGCATCAGCGGATTGAATATCGGTGCGACGAACTCGGCAGGTGGACAGCCTGCCATGCAGATACGCGGACAGAACTCCATCAATGGAGAAAATTCGCCGTTGATTGTACTGGACGGGGTGATCTTCATGGGCAACCTCAGTGACATCAATCCGAACGACATTGCCACGATTGACGTGCTCAAGGACGCCACATCGGCTGCGGCGTATGGGTCACGGTCGGCCAACGGCGTCATCGCGGTTACCACCAAGCGGGGCCGCATTGGCAAACCCGTCATCAGTTTTAACTCCTCGGTAGGTTTTCAGGAATGGCAAAATCGTCCCGAAATGTTACGGGCTGAGGAATGGATCGAGATGGTGAATGCCCGCAATCAATATACACCGGGCTCCACCAATTGGCTGAAAAACGGCGAGCTGGCTAATCGGGAAGCAGGGCGCGAAACCGTATGGCAGGATGAAATATCCCGCACGGGCGTGATGCAGAATTACCAGGCCGCCATCTCGGGTGCATCTGAAAATATTAACTACTATTTGTCGACGTCTTTTGATGACAATAAGAGTATTATCGTGGGCGATCAGTTTAATCGCATTGCGCTGATGGGAAAAATCAAGACAGATATTACCAAATGGCTGGAAGTGGGTGTCGATGCCGGTTTTTCCAAGCGGGATTATTCGGGGGTGGCCGCCAATATCAACGAAGCGCAGACGATGTCGCCCTACGGCGTGATGTTCCGAGACGACCAGGGCAATCTCGAAAAATACCCATATACCCAATCGGGAGTCAATCCGCTGTGGGGTGTGAACAACGGCACCCGGGACAACGAGGATTTTCTGTATAACTATCGTTTGAATACGCACGCGGTGGTGAAAGTACCTTGGGTAGAAGGATTAAGCTACCGGGTGAACTATTTGATCAATCAGGACGAAACACATTACGGCAATTTTTACTACGAAGATCACTATGTGCAGGAAGGCGAATCGCCCGACCGGTATTCGCCTGCGACCCTCCAGAATTTGTTGACCAACGCCAACGGTACGATTGAAAAGCGGAAAGGCAATAGTTACGTATGGGATAACATCTTGAATTTCAACCGGACGTTTGACCGGCATTCACTGGATGTTACTTTGGTGGCTACTCGCGACCACATGAAATATGAGCGCTATGTGATGACTGGACGGGATTTTGCGGCGAATGGAAATACCGCACTCGGCTTGCAAGGGTTGCACAAGGCGACGGTGCAACGCATTGATTACGATGGAACGAATGCTAACGATCTAGCCACCCGCAACTACGAGCGGTCCAACATCGGATACCTCGGCCGGATTAACTATTCCTTCGACGATACCTATTATTTCACAGGATCGTACCGCCGAGACGGAGCCTCTGTTTTTGGTGCCGATAACAAATGGGCTGATTTCTTCGGTGCGGGGTTCTCCTGGCGGGTAACCAACGAAGCCTTCATGGAACCTGTTGAGATCTTGAACGACTTAAAACTGAAAGTATCGTGGGGGCAAAACGGAAACCAGGGTTTAAATCCGTACGGTACGCTGTCTACCGTGGAAAACGCCGCCAGTGGTGGTGCCCGGTATGAATTTTCGAATACACCGGGGCGGATTTATTACGGACTGTATCAAGGTAAATTGGGAAATACCTCGCTTGGCTGGGAGAAAACTTCTTCCTGGAATGCCGGATTTGAATCGGCTTGGTTGGGTAATCGCATTTTTGCCGATCTGGACCTGTATTTTGCTAAAACCACCGACCAGATATTCTTGCGCAACATTCCGGTGATGACCGGCTTTAAACAGATGATGACGTCCATGGGCCAGGTGAACAACACCGGTATCGAGGCGACCGTTCGCACGATAAACGTGCAGAAATCGGACCTGACCTGGAGTACCACGCTTACGTTCTGGAAGAACTTCAACAAGTTGGTTTCTCTCTACGGAGACGATTTGGATGGCGACGGCCGGGAGGACGATGATCTTGCAAACGGCTTGTTCATCGGAAAATCGCTGGACGCTATCTACGGTTATGAACAGATCGGTATTGTGCAAGAAGACGACACGGAATACATCGAATTGACTGGGGCAGCACCGGGCGCTCCGAAGTACCGCGATCTGGACGGACAGCCGGGTATCACGGCGGCCGACCGGAAAATACTGGGGTATGAGAAGGAGAACTTCCGCCTGAATTTCAGCAGCAACCTCTCGTATAAGAATTTCGGACTTTATGTGATGGTTACGGGAACCTTCGGTGGTAACAACATGTACGTAAAGTCTAACCCATCGGCTTACTTAGTTAATGGAACCGGACGGTTCAACGACAACCTGCACTATATTCCGTATTGGACGTCTGAAAACCGGAGTAACGTATACCCCTCGGCATTGTTCGCCGGTGACGGTCGTTTCCAGGGATTGCAGAGCCGCGGATTTGTGCGCATCCAAGACATCTCCCTGTCTTATACCTTTAATCAGCCGTGGTTGTCTGCCGCACACATCGGATCGTTAAAAGTATTTGCCACAGCGAAGAACCTGGCTACGTTTGCCGATTGGTTCGGGGGCGATCCGGAAACAGGAGCCCGGATCCGGGAATCGGAGTCGGCATTACGCTTGCCGGTGGCTTCGACCTACTCGTTGGGTGTAAACTTGAGTTTTTAATTAGTATCACAAGAGAGACATGAAAAGGATTTATCAATATGGTTTCGGTGCAATCATGGGGTTGACGCTGAGTGTGGTGGGGTGTAAATCAGACAAGGATTTCCTGACGGAAGTTCCACCCACGTTTTACACGGTTGACAATGCGTTCAGCACCTCCGCACAGATCGACCAGGCGGTGGTGGCTATTTATTCACAACTTCGCGATCTGTGGGCCAACCCCACCGAGCAAGGTTGGATTTTTGTCCTGCGCGGCAACGGCACGGACATGTTTGATGTGGCTAGTATCCGGCGGGGATCTTCCTTCAATAATTACGGCAATATCAATCCGGATCATACAACGTTTTACAATGTATACCATGTTTGGTATGAAATCATCGCCAAGGCGAATCTGGCTATCTATTCTGCAGAATTGGAGCATATCGCATGGTCTAGTCCCGAAGAGAAAGCCAATGTGTTGGCACAGGCGCGGTTTTTCAGGGCTTTTGCCTACTTGAATCTCGGGGAACTGTTCGGTGGTGTACCCATTGTCACGGAAATCACCACGAAGCCGAAGTATGATTTTTCACGTACGACAAGGGTCGAGACTTATCAGTTTGCGATCGATGAACTGCTGGCGGTTGAAAATGATCTGCCGCCGACAACTTCAGAAGGAGGACGCTTGGTTCGGGGTGCAGCACAGCACATGCTGGCGAGGGCATATCTTGCACAGGGTACACAATTGGCGGCCGATGGCGATGCTTCGGCGGCACAATCCGCCTTTAACCAATCGGTAGCGAATGCCGATAAGGTGATTAATGGGGGAACATTCTCCTTAATGAAATCCCGTTTCGGTTCACGTCAGGATGAAGAGCAGGGGAACGTCTATTGGGATTTGTTCCAAGAAGATAATGTCAACTACCAAGATGGAAACACCGAGTGTATCTGGGCGCTGCAGATCGACTATGCTTCCTACCGGGCAGAGGATAGCAAATCGAAACTCCCTTATTCCCGTACGTACGGACCGGTTTTTCGCGACGGTGCGAAAGACCATTTGACGGGTACAAATGAGGATGTAGGTGGTAGGGGGATTTCACAGATCATCCCAACCCTATACACACGAGACGAAATCTACGCAGATAAATGGGGCGATGACATGCGGAATTCGGATATTGTTTTCCGCCGGAATTTCATCGGAAATGTCGCTACATCTCCCTATTTCGGACAGCCAGTTCCGTGGGAAGTCATTTACAACGGCAGCAACGATGCCAACACCAACAAGGCGAATCAGAGTTTATGTTATCCTGTTTCGTGTAAAATCGCAACCGATCGCTATACTGGATTAGCCGATGGAGAAAATAAAAGCAATTTATTCCGCGACGATTATTTCATCCGTCTGCCCGAAACGATCTTGTTGCGGGCAGAGGCCAAACAAAGGCTGGGTGACAAAGCAGGAGCCGCTACGGATATCAACCTGCTGCGCGAGCGTGCGCAATGCGGGTATATGGTTACGGCAAGCGATGTCGACGATCGGTTCAATTTGATTTTAGATGAACGTGCACGCGAACTGGTCTACGAAGAGAGCCGGTGGAATACACTGCTGCGCATGGGCGGCACGATTGCGGTAGACCGCATCCGTGAATACGCATTTTGGCCGGAAGCGGAGGCTACCTTGACATTTGATTACAACTTGTGGCCAATTCCCAATACGGTCATTGATACCAACAAGGATGTGCCATTGGCACAAAACGAAGGATGGCAAAATAGATAATACATTAGATAGGTTGTGTGGGGTAAAACAAAAGGAATGAGTAAGCTAAGAATATTCTGCTGGTTATGGATGTTGGTAGGTATGGCCCAGGCGGCAACTTCGGATACGCTCGAAGCACCTACCGGATTGATGACGAACCTGCTGACCAAGCCCGAAAAATCGGTCATTACGACCTTGGCGCCAGCGTTTAGCTGGATTGTGCCGATGGAGGAAGATAACGACTATCAGACGGCTTATCAAGTGTTGGTGGCATCGTCTCCAGTCGCGCTGGAACGGAACAGCCCCGACGTTTGGGACAGCGGCAAAATTAAAGACAGAAACGCCTTACACGTTGCTTACGCGGGCGATCCGCTTAAACCCCATACAACCTACTATTGGAAAGTACGTGTGTGGAACCGTAGCGGTTGGATTTCTGAATACAGCGAAATTCAGCAATTCAACATCGGCGATGCCACACGAAGCAAACAATGGCCAGGCGAAAGCCGTTGGGTACGGTTGGATACGGCGCAAGGAGAGGGGATGTGGACGTTTGAAGACCGTCCTCCGATCCAGTATCACCCCGCCTATCCCGTACGTGTAAGTCGCAAGTCGAACGGTAACTGGTTTGTCGCATTCGAGCGAGCTGGATTTGCCAATGTGGCGCTTACGTTAAGCTGGAAGACGGCGCCAGGTGATCGGAAAGACACGACGTTGGTGGTCCGCATCGGTGAAAAAAATATCGGCGATTCCATCGACTCGAAACCCGGCGGGGGAGTGATTTACCAAGAATATCCCTTGTCGATTAAAGCAGGTACGCACACCTATTATTTGGATATTCCGCGCTTCAAGGCACGTTATCCCCACAGCCAGGTCATGCCGGAACACATGATGGAAGTGATTCCGTTCCGGTTCCTGGAAGTTGCCGGTTCCGGTCTCGACCTTTCCGTGGTCTCGGCCGAACAATTGAGCTTGCATGTGCCATTTGATGAATATGCATCCTATTTTGTCAGTAGCGATACGCTGCTGAATCAGGTTTACGACCTGTGCCGTTATTCGATTATCGCCAATACATTCAACGGCGATTACGCGGCCAGCCAACGCGAACGGATGATGTATGAGGCCGATGCATACATTCACCAAATGGGGCATTATGCGGTAGATCGTGAGTTCGCAACGGCACGGTATAGTTTGGAAAATATGATTTATCATGCTACCTGGCCTACGGAGTGGATATCGCATTCGATCATGATGGTTTGGATGGACTTCCTGCATACGGGCGATACCAGCGTGATCCGGAAAAATTACGACGTCCTCCGGCCCAAGATGATGAACGCCTTGACCATGCCCAATGGATTGATTTCGACGACCACAGGTTTGGTAACCGAAGAGTTCAAGAAATCCATTTTTTTTAATGGGAAGACCTTACAGGATATCGTCGATTGGTCGCACAGTTCGGAAGCCCTGCCTGAAGGTGGAGAAACGGACGGCTATGTCTTCACGGACTATAACACCGTGGTCAATGCCTTTCACTACCACACGTTGAGATTAATGGAAGAGATGGCCCGGATCGCCGGTAAAAGGCGAGAGGCCGAGCAACTCCGGAAAAGGCATACGAAACTTTATACAATCTTCCAGCGCCAGTTCTTCGACCGCGAACGCGGAATTTATACCGACGGGATTGGAACCGATCACGCGTCGATCCACGCGAATCTGTATCCCCTGGTATTTGGTCTGGTGCCTGAGAAGGAGAAAAGCCGGGTGTTGGATTACATCAAAACAAAAGATATGGCATGCGGTGTTTACAGCGCCAATTATCTGTTGGAAGGATTGTTCGATGCAGGTGAAGGGGAATATGCCCTGTCGCTGTTGACATCAAAAAGTGATCGGAGTTGGTACAACATGCTACGTGTTGGTGCTACGATGACCACCGAAGCGTGGGATAACAAATACAAAAATAATAACGGCTGGAGCCACGCATGGAGCTCTTCACCGGCCCATATCCTGTCCCGGAAACTGATGGGTATCACACCAACTGCTCCTGGATTCAGGCGGGTATGCATCCAACCGCGGCCGGCGGGGCTGGCTTGGGCGAAAACGAAACTGCCGACCATAAGCGGACCGATTGAGGTAGGTTTTGATCAACAACAGGCTGATTTCATATTGACCGTTTCCTTGCCTGCGAATGTTGAAGCGGATGTCTATCTGCCCATTCCGGAAAATGCGAAAGAGTTTACGCTGTCGCAAAACGGAACCGTAAAAAAAGAGGCAGCGAAAGTAGGAAATTATGTGTTGTTGAAAAACGTCGGGGCTGGGAAACATGCATTTAAACTAAGCATACCGCCCATGTAAGCACAGGATACCCGCTTACGTTATTCTCCCTAACTTGCGCATGTTGTAAACCTCTTTTAAACATGAGCAAGTTATTATTTTATAGTGGGGTGTCTTTTTTGTGGCTAGTTGTTTTTGTACAATCCCAGGTGATTGGCCAGCCAAGTGAATTGACCCGCGAATTTATTTCACCGGTACGTGTTCTTTGGCAATCGGGCAACATCGCCAATACCGAGCAACTGCTCAAGCCCGGAAATGGGCAAGCAGATCTGACCAATGCGAGCATCTGTGTGCTGAAAAATGAAGGCGAAGCAAGGAGCAGTATCCTGCTGGATTTCGGTAAGGAATTGCAGGGTGGACTGGAAATCGTTACAGGCATGTGGTCGCCCGGAAATACCCCACGCACGATACGGGTCCGCTTTGGCGAATCGGCCAGCGAAGCCATGGCTGAAATAGGAGAGAAAGGGGCTACCAATGATCACGCCATTCGCGATCTCCATTTACAATTGCCCTGGCTGGGAAAGGCTCAGGTGGGGGAAAGCGGGTTCCGTTTCGTACGTATCGACCTGCTGGACGCCGATGCAGAATTACACCTGAAAGAGGTGCGTGCGATTTTTACCTACCGGGATATTCCTTACCTAGGTTCTTTCAACAGCAGTGACGAGCGGCTCAATAAAATTTGGCAGACCGGAGCCTACACGGTACATCTCAATATGCAGGAATACTTATGGGATGGCATCAAACGGGATCGCTTGGTGTGGGTGGGCGACCTCCATCCCGAGGTGTCGACAGTGAATACCGTTTTCGGATACAACGAGGTGGTACCTAAAAGTCTGGACCTGGCGAGGGATGTAACACCCCTGCCGGGATGGATGAGCGGCATCAGCACGTACTCCATGTGGTGGATTATCTTACATCACGATTGGTATATGCATCATGCAGACTTAGCCTATTTGAAGGAGCAACAGCCCTATCTTTCTGCGTTGGTTAAGCAAATCGTTTCCAAAATCGGACCGGATGGCAAAGAAATGATGGATGGCAATCGTTTCCTCGACTGGCCCTCCAGCGAAGATCCCGCGGCTATTCACGCCGGATTGCAGGCGATGACGATCTGGTCGTTGTCAACAGCTGCCAAGCTGGCGGTGATTTTGAATGACGACGAAACGCGGCGGACTGCGGAAGAAGCGGTGAGCCGATTGAAAAAATATACGCCGGATATGGGTCAGTCCAAACAAGCAGCCGCACTGATGTCACTGACCGATTTGGTGCCCGCGTCGGATGCGAATACGGTACTTGCCGCAGGGGGTGCAAAGAACTTTTCCACTTTTTACGGATATTATATGCTGCAAGCGATGGCCAAAGCCGGAAATTACCAAGGAGCGCTGGATGTGATCCGTAACTATTGGGGAGCGATGCTGGATCTGGGGGCAACTACGTTTTGGGAAGACTTTAACCTCGATTGGTTGCCCAATGCAGGTCGCATAGATGAATTGGTGCCCGCCGGGAAAAAAGATATCCATGGGGACTACGGCGATTATTGCTACGTCGGTTTCCGTCACAGCTTCTGCCATGGATGGGCTTCGGGTCCCACTTCTTGGCTTACCGAACATGTGCTGGGTATCCGGGTCACCAAACCGGGATGCCGGGAAATTTCGATCACGCCTCATCTGGGGGATTTGGAGTATGCCGAAGGGACGTTCCCTACTCCTTATGGCGTGGTAAAGGTTAAGCATACGAAGCAAGCCAACGGGCAGATCAAATCCGAGGTCGACGGACCAAAGGAAGTCAAAATTATCAGGTAGCTCCATGATGAATAAGATAGCATTCAAGATGAAGTTGATGCCGAATTGCCGCGAAGAGTATAAAAGGCGTCACGACAACATCTGGCCGGAAATAGTCGCTTTATTAAAAGAGCACGGAGTAAGTGACTACACCATATTTCTTGATGAAGAATCGGATATACTTTTTGCCGTGCAGCAGCGATCGGAAAATGGAGCATCCTCACAGGATATGGGCAGTCATCCGGTAATGCAACGGTGGTGGAAGTACATGGCAGACATCATGGAAACAAACTCCGATTTTTCACCTGTCAGCAGACCATTGAAACTGGTGTTTCATTTGGATTGATCGATTTTACCCCGTAATTTTAGCGCTCGAAAAGCGTTAGAAACGGTATGAAGACGGTACCCATGTTTGAGCATATTCACATCAATGAATATTCCGCCACGCCCAAATACCTGCAGTTGGCGAATGCGGTGATTAACGCCATAGAAGCCGGAAAAATCCAGAAGGATGACATGCTTCCTTCGATCAATGAGCTGAGTTATGTGCTGGAAATATCGCGGGATACAGCCGAGAAAGGGTACAAGCACCTAAAGCATTTGGGCGTGCTGGGTTCCGTTCCCGGAAAAGGCTACTACATTGCCAATGCTGATTTTAAACAGAAGCTTCAGATTGTACTGTTTTTCAATAAGCTGAGCGCGCACAAAAAGATTGTTTACGATGCCTTTGTTCAAGCTGTTGGTACCGACGCTGCGGTCGATTTCTATGTGTACAATAATGATCTTTCCCTATTCAGGAAATTACTCCAAAATCTGAGGAAGGAATATACCCATTATGTGATCATTCCGCACTTTATTGAAGGGCGCGACAAGGCTGCCGAGATTATCAATACCATTCCGAAAGATAGGCTGGTGCTATTGGATAAGCTGATATCGGAGGTGGATGGCGAATATGCTGCGGTATATGAAAACTTTGAAAAAGACATCTACAACGCGTTGGAGCAAGCAAAAGAATCGCTCAGTAAATACCATACCCTAAAACTCATCTTTCCGGATAAAAGTTATTTTCCCAAAGGTATTATCAAAGGCTTTTATCGCTTCTGTCAGCAATATGCCTTCAATCACCTGTTGGTGAGTGATATCGAAGAAGAGCCGATATCATCAGGGGAGGTGTACATCAACCTGATGGAAGACGATTTGGTGAAGTTGCTCGACAAGGTGATTTCATTGAAGCTAAAGATCGGAAAAGAAGTAGGTATCATTTCATACAACGAGACACCGTTGAAAAAATTCATCCTCAACGGTATCACCACCATTTCGACCGATTTTAAAGAGATGGGAGAGACGGCGGCACGACTCGTACTGGAAAATTCAAAACAGCATAAAGAAGTACGGTTTTATTTAACGCTTCGACCTTCTATTTAGCAGCAGGTAATGGAAATTGTTCCATCACTCCCGTCACGATTTCTGGTAATTTGTTAATAGCCTGTTCAGGGTTCCTCACTTCGCCGCTACCACGGGCTTGCCAGATCACCGTATTGGATCGCCGATCTTTTGCCTCGATGATGATGTGGCCCGCACGATATCGCTCTTTACCAACCGGTCCATTCCAGGCGCCCCAGCCCCAAGCACCCCAACCCGGGCCCCACATCCAGGGATTGTATCCCCACATGCCCCATGGGCCGTACCGAGATCCGCCATATACAGGGCGACTTTTGTTATTTACAATAGCAATGTATCGGAAAAGCAGGTCCGGATTGTCTTTGGAATACGTCAGCCCCCGGGCTTCCAGCTCGCGGTTCGCGGTCTCCAGAATGTTCGCATTGGCAATATCGTTATCAAAATACGACTTGGATAGCGAATCGGAAGGCGGAAGCCAAGCGTATGTGTGGTATTGAGAAAAGTCGGTGCTTTGTACTTTGGTTGCATGGTATTTATAGGCCGAACAAGATGCCAATACCAACAAAGGAATGCAATATATTATTAACCGTTTCATTGTTGAAACCTCCTATTATAACAGTATAGAGGTTAGACTATAGGAAGGTGAAATGGTTTAATCTGATCTTTGACTTGAGGATACGTTAAATGTATTTGCAATTGCTGGTCGAATTAAGTAAATTTGCGTATAGATAATTCGCTGATGGAAGCTGTTGGAAAGTTGACAAACGCCCAAATAGAGTTGTTGAAGTTGTTTAAATACGACCTCCCCGAGAAACAGTTGGTGGAGATGAAAAATATATTGGCGAGGTATTTTGCTGATACTGCCAGTGATGAAATGGATCGACTATGGGAGGAAAACAATTGGAGTAATGATACCATGAGGGAATGGGCGAATAGCCATGAGCGTAAAGGAAAGTAACGGATGACCATCGTGCTGGACATCAATGTGTTGTTGGTTACGATCGCCCGAAAATCAGCCTATAGACCTCTTTTTGACGCATTGCTTGCTGGTGAGTTCCAACTGGTAATCAGCAACGAGATCCTTTCAGAATATGTAGAGGTTATCGAACGGCGGGCTAATCCGATTGTTGCTGCCAATATAGCCGAAATGCTCCTGAATCTGAAAAATCTGAAGAAAGTCGATGTCTATTTTGCATGGCAACTGGTTACGAAAGATCAGGATGACGATAAATACGTGGATGCAGCTGTTGCAGGCGGTGCCGATTATATTGTGACGAACGATGCACATTTCAATGCATTAAAGAAGGTCGATTTTCCAAAAATCGAAGTCATCAACATTGACCAATTTTGTAAGATGATTAACCCCTCGGATAGGTAGCCACCAGCGGCATGGCCCTTCCTGAACCAAACGCTTTGCTGCTGACCCGCAGAATCGGCGGAGACTGAAACCGTTTAAATTCAGCCCGGTTTACCAAATTCAATACCCGCTGTACCAGCGCTTCGTCGAATCCCAGTGCAACGATCTGTGCCGCACTCTTTTCGTTTTCGATGTATTGAAAGAGTACAGAATCCAGCAATTCGTACTCGGGTAGCGAATCGCTGTCCTTTTGGCCGGGCCGCAATTCGGCCGACGGCGGTTTAACGATTGTATGCCGCGGAATAATTTCCCGATGGCGATTGATGTAGCCAGCCAGCTTGTATACCTGCGTCTTGTAAACGTCGCCGATGACACCCAATGCACCCGCCATATCGCCGTACAACGTGCCATAGCCTACGGCCGCCTCGCTCTTGTTGGACGTGTTGAGTAAAATGTAGCCCATTTTATTGGAAAAAGCCATCAATAGCGTGCCCCGGATACGGGCTTGGATGTTCTCTTCCGTTACATCGGGCATTAATCCACTAAAAGCCTGGCTGAGGCTTTGATCGAACGCATCCGCCATGGGTTGTATGGGAATAACCTCGTGCCGGCAACCCGTGTTCCGAACCAGATCGAGGGCATCGGTGATGGAATGATCGCTGGAATAGACGGACGGCATCAGCACGGCCATCACATTTTCCGGACCGAGCGCCTCACAGGCGAGCGCGGCAACGAGCGCTGAATCAATTCCGCCGGACAATCCAACAACGGCTTTTTTGAAACCGGATTTATGAAAATAGTCACGGATGCCTGCGCATAGCGCTTGGTGGATTAACGGGGTATCCAGCGGGGGTTGCACCTCAGCGGTATCCTGCAACGCAGTCAGGGTTTTTTCGTGAAGTTCGTAATATTTAAGGTCTTCGTTGAAGGAAGCCATCATATCAATCCGTTCACCCGTGGGCGACAGGACAAGGGATCGTCCGTCAAAAATAATGTCTGCATGGGCACCTACTTGGTTTACGTATACAAGCGGTGCCACCGTTTCTCTTGCGTGCGATTGCAAGACCTCCATCCGCTCCCGCAAGTGGTTGTACGAAAAGGGAGAGGCAGCGATGTTGATGATGAGGTCCGGTTTTTCCCCCCGCAATACGTCCATGGGGTTTCGCCGGTAGAGTTTCGGTGAAGCAATATTCCACAGATCTTCACAGATTGTGAGTGCGATCTTCTGATGTTGGTACGTGATGCACTGAAAGGAGTCGGCCGGTTGGAAATAGCGGTATTCATCAAATACGTCGTAGTCGGGTAAAAGCCCTTTGTGAACGATCTGTTGTACTGCACCGTCTGCGATCAGCAATGCAGCATTATATAGGGGTTTACCTTTGCCGCTGTCGTTGCGGATCGGTGCGCCGATGATGCAGGCGATTCCATGACAAAGTGCGGCAATTTCCGTGATGGCCGCTTCGCAGCGATCCAGAAAGGCGGGCGACCGCAGCAGATCCTTGGCCGGATAACCACCGATGGCCAGTTCAGCAAACACCACAAGGTTGGCTCCCCGGTCTTTTGCTTGCTGAATAGCCCGTGTGATGGCGGTATGGTTCCCTTCGAAATTGCCGATGTGATAGTTGAGTTGAGCTAATGCGATGATCATACCACGTTTCACTAGGAAATTAACATTAGAAAAAGATGCCGAAATTAAAGGCTACATACGAGTTTCGGGGCTCACCTTGCTTGATGACCCGGGTGAATCCATTGTTAAAGCTTAGGCCAGTCATCATCACCATATTATGGTCAAGCTGCCATTCCACACCACCCCCGATCTGGAGTGCCAGTCGGAAGAAATCGGCATCATTGCCCAAAGAAGTGCGGGAAGAGGCACCATCGGCCTTCTCTTTCGCATTGAGTTTAATGCCGCCGGTAAAACCAAATTGCCCATAATAGCTTCGGAAATACCGCATGGTACTTTTCAGCTTGAGGGATATGGGAATTTCGGCGTATTGGAGCCTATATTCATTGGAAACCAGCGAGACCGCTACGCTGGACGTGGGGTCGGCGACCGGGCTTGGGTATTCCGCTTCATTATTCAGTGTATTGACCAATAACCCCGTAGAAAAATAGTAGTTTTCGGTAAAGGCGAAATCAGCCAGCAGCCCGTAAGCAAATCCGAATTTCGGGGTGCTTTTATGACCCTCTGTGTCTCCATAGCGCATCCATCCCATATTCGGTGCAAACGTGATACCGAATGACATCGGCTTGTACTGGTACGTTGAGCTATAATAATCCTGGGCCATGCCCTGTTGGGGGAAAGTAATGAACGATGAGAGTACTATGAAAAGAAAAAATCGTAAGGTGTTGTTCTGCATACTATCGAGTATATCCGTGTAAATCCGTTTTATGTATGTCATCCGCGTTCCATCATCCTCACTAAAATCCGTACCTTCGTTGCCAAGTTGATAAACAAAAATGATGCTCAAAATCAATTTACCGCAAATCTATGGCTTTTTTTTGATTATCATGCTGTTTTCGTGCAGCGGTGAAACCCGTGTAGATGTGAGCCATATCGATGTCGATATCAAGATCGAACGTTTTGACAGGGCGCTGGATAGTCTGCAGCCGGATAATGTGCTTGCAAAGAACCGCGAATGGCTCCAGCGATATGGATATTTCTATGCCGATTACATGCAGTACATGCTGGAAGCGGGCAATCCGTTGGATAGTATCCGACTGGCCCCTGTTTTGACAGCGGTAATCGAAACGGATGATTTCAACGCCTTGAAGGCCAGTGTATTTGAAGTTTATCCGGATATGGCGGCACAAGAAGCCGGACTGACCGACGCTTTCAAGCATTTCACCTATTATTTTCCCGATATTCCGATTCCCCGGTTCATTGCTTTTTTTTCGGGATTTGCGGTGCAATCCCCTGTCGGCGAAGATTACTTGGGGATCGGGCTGGACATGTTTTTGGGAGCGGATTCAAAATTTTATCCCGCATTGAGGGAGAGTATACCTAATTATCTATCCCGTCGGTTTACCCCGGAAAATATTGTGCCGCGGACGGTGGAGAGTTACATCCGTGAGGAACTGTATCCGCAGAACGACCTGGATGTCACGTTGCTTCAGCACATGGTCTATCAGGGAAAGGTGCTGTATGTGATGGACCGGGTAATGCCCGATGTGGCCGACACGTTGAAAATAGGCTATACCACACAGCAGTGGGAATGGGCACAACGTTATGAACGCGACATTTGGGCTTGGTTCCTGCAGGAAGACCTGTTATACGAAGCAGATTACAACCGTGTGCAAAAGTATCTCAGCGAAGCTCCGTTTACACCGGAATTAGGCGAACATAACGAATCGGCTCCGAAACTGGGCGTGTTTATTGGGTGGCGATTGGTTCAAGCTTACATGGAACGCTATCCCGAAACTACGTTGCCTGAGCTGCTGGGGATTTCGGAGGCGCAGGTTATTCTCGACGGTTCGAAGTATCGGGGGAAATAAATGAAAAAGCCCGCGATCAGATGTCGCGGGCTTTTATGTGATTTGAGTTTTCCTGATTATTCATCCTTCACTTCAACGTCAAAGTCCAGCGAGAGAAATTGCGGTCGAGTGTAATTTCCGTACTGGTCGGTAACCCCCGCAATCCCATATGCCTTTGGACTAGGAACAAAGAAGCGGATTTTTCCACCTTTGTTAATTAGCGATAGGATTTCTCCCCAAACAGGTATCGTGCCGCTTGCTAAATTGAACTCTGAATTGGTGTCGGAATCGCGTTCACTACCATCGGGGTTTTTTACCGTATAGTTTACCGTTACCGTAGAGTCAGCGGTGATAGGATCTCCTGTACCTTGTTCATCGATACGGTAGTAAATGTTGTCTTCCGTTTTTGTGAAGTCTTCAATGTTCAGCCCGGCATTAGCGATCATTTTCTGGATTACTCCATCTTCGTAGTCCGTGAAATTATCATGCACGGTTACCACATAATCCAATGAGGCATTGGGAGGAATGCCCCGTTCGGGCACACCGTTTCTTCCGTACATTAGTCGGGAAGGCACGATAATGCGAATTTTACCGTTTGTTTTTTGCAGAATTTCGCGGATTACTTCCTTAAAATCACCTTCACGTTCCACGGTTGGAGAGCCTGCAGCACCTGATCCAAAGGGAAAGTAGCCAAAGTAATCCGCATAGCGATTACTGGAACTCAGCGTATCTCCCGAATTGTAAACGCCGTCCAGGCTTTTTACCGTATATACAATCGGATAGGTTTTTTTGTAATCAATCGGATTACCGGTTCCTTCCTCCAGTACTTCGTAAAACAAGTCCGTGTCCTTGTATTGGCTTACCTTGAGGTTATTCTTTTGAATATACGCGCGAATATTGGCGTTATCCAATTCTTCAAATGATTGGTATTCTTTTTTGGAACAACCAGAAAATAAAAGGACCGTTACGCAAGCAATACCAAAAAGTGGCTTAACACTATACATTTAAAAACGAAAAATTAGTTGGTGCCTGTACTATAGTCTTCGAGTTCCGAAACAGAAATCTCAAAGTACAACGGTGAATTAGCCGGAATACTACCTCTGGCTGAGTTTTGATATGCCCAATAAGAAGGGGTAACAATACGGATTACCGATCCCGCTTTCAATCCTTCTTCCGTTAATCCGCCAAAATCGATAGGTTCGTCAAGTAATTCTCCGTCTGCATCATAACGGAACTTGTTCGGAAAAAACGCCAATTGCCAGGCTGGAATTATACTATTGAGTGAGATAACAAACTCTTGATCTTCTTTAGACTCAAATACAGTATTGTTATTCACTAATCGACCTTCATAGGAAACAATTGCCGTTGCAGGAACGAGCACTTGCTGGCCTGAGTTTTCGTCGACTTTATATTGGTATGATTCCGAATCTCCGGGCTCCAACACTTCGAACCAAATACGCACTCCTTGGATGTCTTTATAGTCTGGATTATCTAGATGTTCCATTGCGTAGGCCTCAACAATAGGCTTTTCCAATTGGTACTGGGCATTGGCATCAAACGACTCACCATCTTTAATACACGAAGCTGCGGCTATAGCCACCACACAACCCGACACAAGTACATTTAATTTTTTCATTTTGTTTTGTCTTTTCAACCTTGCGAGCCGCAAAGTTATTTAAATAATCCGATTAATTAATCCCTTAACACAATTTAACATATGAACGGTAACGGGAGTGGGTAGCGGTTTGCTACATTGCGATTTATTTTCTTTTGGCGCCAAAAACCTGCACCCAGTAATTGCCGTCGTGTGCGATGGCAATTTCTTGGTACGTGTCTCGCATCATATTGGCGCAGTGGCTCGGACTTTCCAGCCATTTTTGGACGGCTGTGTTTAGATCGAAATCGCCGAAGGCGATATTTTCTCCATAGGTAAGGACATCACCTGCGGCTGAAATATAACCTGAGGCAACAAGACGGTGGTACACATTTTCGCCCGAAGGGCTGGTATGGCTAAAATAATTCTGCGCATGCATATCCTTCGCATGATGCAACGCAGCCTCAAAAAGCCGGGCATTCCAAACGAGCTTACCGGTGGCTGGGTAAGGTTCCGTTCCGCAATTACAGCCGGCTTGCCGCAGTTTGTTTACGGCAGCTAACGCTGCGATAATTGCGGTATCGGTTTCACTCGGTGGATCAGCCGGGGCGTCGTTGTCAGTGCCCGCCAAACTACCTGTAGATTCGGTAGGCACAATCGGCTCCAGCGATTCGCTCACATTTGGCTCACACGCAGATAGCAACGCGAGCAAGCAGGAAACCGCTGGTAGCAACTGTTTTAACATAGGTAGTTGTTAAATTTCGTGCAATAAAGGAAATTTTTCCGTTTATTCCAAATATTTTCCCTTCGTTTAAATCTTGGTTTAAATATTATTGTGTTTCAGCGGGTTGCTGAGATAGATAGGTTACTAATTTAGTCAACGTCGGCTTGTCAAGTACACCGGGATACGTAAATAAAACAGTAAAATTCTCGTCGATAAGTACCCAGGTAGGGAAGGCCAACTGACCATCGATGTTTCCGAGTGCATAGGCCAATTCGTGCGTTCCGATATCGACGCCGGTACGCTGGAATGCATAGGTGGCATCGTTGAAAATAATATTTTCCTTGGTTTCCGCGTCGAGCTCCGAAAAATAGAAATGAGTTGAGGCGGTTTGAAAGTCGGTGTTCCTTTTGAGTTGTGCTTTTTGCATCCGACAATACATGCACCAACTGGTCGAAATCAGAACGAGACTGGGTTTGGGACGGAGGCGTATGCTGTCTGTCAGCTCACCGATGGGAATGGCATGGATTTGACCCCATGCTTGGTGCGCCAATGCCAGGAGCGTCAGTGACAGACACAGTTTTCTGAGTAACAACATACGCCTCCGTATTTTTAATAAAAACTGTAACGAATTCCTATAAACCCTCTTGCCCCTTGGTTGGGCGCATATACGTAAGATGGGTCAAACGTAAGGGCATACGGATTTTCGGCGGTCGCTACCGGCTGGCCGTTTGCGCCCCAATCCACTCCTTTGTCGAACGGGTCGTGCGACCTCGCAATCAGAAAGGGAACGCCCTTGTTCGGAGTCCAATTCAGTAAATTTTTGATGCCGCCGTAAATTTCCATCCCATTGCCGAATGCTTTGCTCACCTGGATATTCTGGATACTCCACCAGGGCGATCGGTCCGGACGTGGATCGTCGTCGCTGAGCAGGGGCAAACGCATGGGACCGTACAGGTTGCCGGTATAATCCAAGGTAAGCCCAAGGTGCCGGATGGTGTAGCTGGCGTTCCATACACCGGTAAATTTCTCAGTAAACAGCTGTTGTGTCTTTTCTCCGTTTTCTACGCTGTACACATCCATTGCTGTAGCACCGGCATTCAGTTTGAGGCCGTTCATTAGCGCGAGGTCAACATTCAGCGAAACACCCTGCGAAATGGCATGACCGTCTAGGTTGCCGAAGAATATTTTAGTAGCATCGCTATCGTAATCGGCGATGATTTTATTGTTGAAGTAGGTGTAAAAGACCGTAGCATCGAAGCCGATAATCCCCCCACTGGTAAAGGGGATTTTTTTCACGAGATTCACGTTCCCGTTCCACGAGGTTTCCGGTTCCAGTTCATCCTCAAACAGTACTTCACGTGCACCCGTCAGCGCCGAATGGTCCTCCGTGAACACATTGGCCACGCGGTAACCATTGCCAAAACTCAATCGGATCACATTATTTTTATCTGTGGAGTTCCACTTGTAATTCACGCGTGGGGTGAGGATGCTACCATGGATGGAATTGTAGTCATACCGGGCACCTAACAATACTTTGTGTTGGCCATTTAGGGCGATTTCGTCTTGAAGAAAAATACCGGGAAGTTTAGTGAGGGAAGGATTGTTAACATCCGGGTTATTGGAATCGGCTGTCACTACCGTGTTGTCGTCGTAATAGGTGTACCGATAGGTTAATCCTGCCAACAGATCGTGGCTACCTACGGCTTTATTCCACGTCAGCTGACTAAAGCCGATGTACTGGTCGGCCAAAAATGGGGTGTTACCATACGCGCTGTTCTGATCGTGGCCATTAGCGCTGAACATAAACAGGATGTGTTCTTTTACCGGGAGCTGGTAGGTGCCAAACAGTTCCCACCGGCTGGTGTAAATGCTTTCGCCGTATACCTGGTCGCCGCTCCGGTATTGGGGCGCCCAATTCATCTCGCCGCCCCAGCGGTCTTCGTAGATGTACCGTGCTGCGAAGGAAAACACGCGGTTTTCTTTGCGTTCGAAGTTCCACTTGTTGAATAGCGATATGCGGTGTTGCAGGGTAACGTCGGTAAAATGGTCGTTGTTGTTGTCAATCGGGTTCTGGTAGTTGAAGTAATTGGCGCCGAGCAGCGATTGCACATTGTTGCTGACAGTTAGTTTGACGGCGACATCGGCATTGACTTCGCCCCAGCCGGTGCCAAAGGCGTCTACAGCAAGAAGAGGCGTCGTTTTTGGATTTTTGGTGATGATGTTAATGAGGCCACCTACCGCTTCGCTCCCATAAAGTGTAGAGGCGGGCCCCTTTACGATTTCAACACGGTCGATCAACGATTGGGGGATGCCGCTCAGGCCATATACCGTGGACAGGCCACTCACAATGGGCATGCCATCAATCAATACCATGGTATAAGGGCCTTCCAGTCCGTTGATGTGGATGTCTCCGGTGTTGCAAATGTTACAGTTGAGCTGCGGTCGTACGCCATTGATGTTCTGCAGCGCATCAAATACCGAAGGTGCAGGATTGGCCTTGAAAAATTTTGCCGTATATACCTCAACGGGCACCGGGCTATCCAGTTTGGAAACCTCTTTCATCGTGCCGGACACCACTACCTCGTCCAGTGAGGCGCTTTCACCCATGAGGGTGATGTCCTTCACTGCCGGTGTGGTGCCATTGGTATGTATTTTCGTACGATAGGGTTGGTAGCCTACATATTTTACCTCCAGTTCCCAGTTGCCGGATGGGACACCGGTTAATACATATATCCCGGTACTGTCTGCTGTGGTGCCGATTTTCAGGGTAGGAATGGAGACCGTTGTCCAAGGTACAGCATCTCCATTTTTATCGGTTATGGAACCTCTAATGGAAGAAGTAACCTGTCCGTTGACGGCAAGCGAAATGACGATAAGCGCTACGGCGATCCCTGCAGCATAGTTCGTATTCATGGTTTTAAATAATCTACAGTGTGTGATGTTCGCGATGGTCGTCAATAGCTATGCGGTAATCAACTGCATCGCAATAAGTTCGTTAAAAGCAATGGAAAAATAACGGTGGGGGATGGTTTAGCAGCTGGGAGGGCCTCTTAGGTAAATGGAATGGAAGAAATCCGTCTGCAGACGGGAAGTCTGGAACGGAGTGTAAGCAACGCAGATCGGTGTTAGGATGGGTTGCTCATAATACAGAAAATGAGGTTGAAGGAAACTACCCTGAAAAACAACATCCAGCAGGTGGATTTCCGTATCCGAATGGTGGTGCTTCGTAGCGTCAGGATCTTTTTTGAGGTTATAAGGGTGTGTATGGATAACAATCCGTCCGTCGGCCGTCTTATGCTTGTGCATGAAGATTGTGCCACTTGCCGTAATCAAGCAAAATAAAATCGCTTGAAATAGCGCCAGTTTAGCACGGATGTGATTGCTTCTTCCCATGAGGCCGTAACCCTTTAGATACAATGCACAAAGATACTGAAAAGAAGTTTGATTAATCTAACAAATGATTAATTAAATATTAACTATTTGTAAATAAGTGGATTTGTATCAAATCAGGCGGTTGTTTTCGTCTGGGAATACCAGTATGGGGTTGTATTTTTTCGCTTCTTCAAAATCCATGAGTGCGTAAGAAATAATGATAACGATGTCGCCTACTTGGACAAGGCGCGCGGCAGCGCCATTCAGGCACACCGTGCCGGACCCGCGTTCGCCCTTAATCACGTAGGTCTCGAAACGTGCGCCGTTGTTGTTATTCACGATCTGCACCTTTTCATTAGCAAGGATGTTTGCCGCATCCATCAAGTCCTCATCGATCGTGATACTGCCCACATAGTTTAATTCTGCCTGCGTAACACGTACGCGATGGATTTTTGATTTTAATACCTCAATAACCATGGTACAAAGATACGGAAAATAAAAATTAGTTGTATTTTAGCGTTCCCTAAGTGACGATTTCCCAAGGTTTCATGTGTTCTCTGCAAATCGGTTACTACTGGTCCATACCAGCGTAATACCTGCTTCGCTATAAACCTAAAATGAATACACAGTGAGTCTGGAGTGAGTCCATGTTTTTTCCGTAAAAACCCGGACTCACCTCGGACTTATGTCGGACTCACCTTGGACTCACTCCGAAGAAGGTATTAAGAAGGTTCCTACTTGGTATATAGTAGCTAGGAAGGTTTAGTCAACTAACAGGGGGAAGGTCAATGATTTCAAATTTACCTCATTAAATCGAATGATCCAAATAAAATGGAATGTTAACAGGGATTTCGCTTTTAACAAATGGCCGAGATTTCCGAAGTAGTTTCGATATGCGTAAGCAACCTTGTGGCGTGAGCAAAGCGAGCGCTACAGTTGCGTTACGTATCGAAAACTACGTAACAGCGAAATTCCCTACTAACGATTAAAAAAATTATTGCAGCAAAAGATTGTCAATCAGTCGTACTCCGTCTACCCAAGCGGCTACCAGCGCGACGAGGGGTCGATTGGATGTTTTTTCTTGAGCCTCGTCGAATGTGTCCACGTTGTAAACGGCAAAATATTCCAATTGAACGCCCGGACTGTTCTGTAAGGCTGCAATCGCCTCTTTCCGAAGTATATCGAGGTCTTTTTTTTCCAGGCCAGCTTTCGTTTGTTGTAGTGTGCGGTAGAGCGCCAATGCCTGTTGCCGCCCTTGTGGTGTTAACCGGACGTTACGCGAACTTAGTGCTAGGCCATCTGTTTCCCGAACGGTAGGGCACATTTTCAACGTCACCGGCAGTTGCAAGGTATGGACCATGTGTTCAACCACCTTGTATTGCTGGAAATCTTTTTGGCCAAAACAAGCGATATCAGGCTGTACGGCATCCAATAATTTCTTTACAATCTGGGTAACTCCCTGAAAGTGGCCCGGTCGGTGCAATCCTTCGAGTACTTGATCCAGGTTGCCTAAATCTAAGTGCCACGGTTCATTCGGTCCATACATCTCATTTACTTCCGGGTGGAAGAGGATGTCGCAGGCTACATCCTGCAGCATACGGATATCCTGTTCGATAGGCCGTGGGTATTTTTCCAGATCTTTCGGATCATTGAACTGCGTCGGATTGACGAAAATACTGCAGACGACAACATCGGCAAGCGCCTGTGCCTGACGAATGAGTGCCAGATGGCCTTGATGCAGTGCCCCCATGGTGGGGACGAAGGCAATGCGCATTCCCCGGTTGCGGTGCGGTTGCAGCGTGGCCTGCAAGGATGCTTTGGTTTTAACAGTTTCCAACAGTTAAACGGTTTTTTTGTTTGGCAAAAATGGTAAATTTTTGGCTTATCTAGTCTACCATGCGGTTAACTAATTGGTATATTGCTAAAAAATGATTATCTTTGCAAACCGGTTTTACTTTGCTAATAAAATTAATACACAAATAATTGGAGATGGCAAAAACGAAGATTCTGTTTGTTACCCACGAGATGTCGCCTTTCCTCGAACTAAGTAAAATTTCTGAAATTACCCGTCAGTTGCCCCAGGCCATGCAGGAAAAAGGATATGAAATCCGGATTCTGATGCCGCGCTTTGGAAACATCAATGAGCGTCGGAACCGCTTACACGAGGTAATCAGGCTGTCTGGGATGAACATTGTCGTAGATAATAACGACAACCCGTTGATTATTAAAGTTGCTTCCATTCCGGCAGCACGCATGCAGGTATATTTCCTGGACAACGAGGAATATTTTCAGCGTAAGCACGTGTTTTGCGACGAATGCGGGAAATTTTTTGAAGACAACAACGAACGAACCGTGTTCTTCTGCAAAGGGGCGCTTGAGACGGTAAAGAAATTGGGGTGGGCGCCGGATGTCGTCCATTGCCACGGTTGGATGAGTACGTTGATTCCGGCATACCTGAAAACTGCCTACAAAGACGATCCTACCTTTAAAGATGCAAAAGTGATTTATTCCTTGTACAAGGAAGATTTCAACCATTCATTGGGAGAAAATTTTGCAGAAATTGCACTTACCGGCAATATGACGGCCGACGATGTCGCTCCCTATGGTGCCGGTGACTATGCCGGGCTATACGAAGGGGCATTGGCCTATTCCGATGCCGTAGTTCTGACGGGCGATGAGGTGGACGAGCAACTGTTAAATATTGTTAAAAAGACCGATATTCTATCATTTGAAGTGGAGGATAACCAGGAATTCGAAAATTATTGCAACCTTTACGAACAATTTTCGAGCGTAGAACTTGAAACGGAAGTGGAAGCATAGTTTTGGAATTAATTTCTTTTTACGAATGAGAAATCATACCAAAGACTTATTAACGCTGTTGATAAGTCTTTTTGTTTTGGGCGGTTGCACAAATCCCTCGGGGATCGGATTGGATGTGGATCCCGGTGATGAAATATCGGGGAATTTAACTACCCTGACTCTGGAAGGGGCGACTATATTGGACGACAGTACCCGTTCGTCTTCTTTTAACCAGACCGCATTCGGCTGGTTCAATGATCCAGTTATCGGGAAGACGGCTATTGACCTCGCCTTGGCGATCGGTAAGCCATCTTCGGTGCCGCGCATCCGTCCGGATGCCGAAATCGATTCCGTGATTCTGGTGCTTCCCTACGGAATTGATGAGTACTTCGGCGATACGATCAATCCGACTTTTCCGTTACAGGTACGCCAATTAAAAGAAGCGTACACCGATGGTAACTATTCGACCAAACAATGGGCGGTTGAAGAAGAGGTAATTGGTGCTAAAACCTTGTCTCGGTTTGCGTATAAGAAGAGTGATAGTGTACGCGTTACGAAATACATCGACGACAAGGATTCGGTGGTGCGTGACGTGCCACAGCTGCGCATGTCTTTGTCGGCCGGGTTTTTTAAGGAATTGTTGAGCAATACAGTCGACTCGGCAACGCTTTCCACCGAAGCTGGTTTCAATAGCCACGTCAAAGGGCTTTACCTCAGTGTAGATGAAAGTGCAATGTCGGGCATTGGCGGAATAGTTACGTTCCAAGGCCTGTCCGGCACAACCGGAATTGAGCTTACCTACCGCCAGCCTAACGGAAAGGAAGGAGACGACGCGGGTATGGACACGATCCGTACGTTCTTGCCAACAGCGGTGTCGACACAAGATGCTTATGGTAGCGGTACTACGTATCGACGGCTTACTTCAAGCATCCGGCGTACCTATACGGCTGACGTGCAAACCCAGTTGGAAAATCCCGAAGGCAGTTTTGATAAATTGTATATACAGGCACCTGCGGGACTTCGGACCCGGCTTCGGATTCCTGCCATCGACGAGCTGAAAGGGCGTAATATTGCCGTAAACAAAGCTGAATTGGTGGTGTATGTAGATGAGGAAGCAGAAGGAGCGGAGTGGGATATGCAGGCACCGCGGCTTACGTTGTATCGCGAAGACATCGCCGGGCAACGGCAACCGGTGCCGGATGGCGATTCGCGGACAAGCGGCGGCAATTTCATTGGCGACGCGCGCTCTTTTTGGGATCGATATACTGGCGATTGGGGGAGATTTGGCGGTGCGTTGGATGGTACTAGACGCCGTTACGTATTTCATTTGACGTCGTATATACAAGACATCCTACTTGGAAAAATAAATAGCAGCGATTTTTATATCGCTCCGGCCACACCATCTGAACGCAGCATACCTTATTATCCCGTACTAAACACAGGTAGCCGGGCTATTTTGGAAAACGGAGAGATGGTAGATACCAAAATCAAATTAAACATTTACTATACGCAGGTCGAAGATTAAAAGATTCTCTGATGGCTGGCCTGAGGTAAGCTAGCCAAGGAATGCAGACAAGACGCGTATACATGTTAAAGCCTGAGTTGGAACAGCTTCCACTCAGGCTTTAACATGTGAAGTTACCCGCGAATGTTGACCGCGTTTAACTAGAATATCCCTAATACTTTTTTATTGGCTTGACCCCGTTTCCGATTGGCCGGAAAACTGGGTTTCGTTTTCGTGTTCACTTCCGGGGAGCCTACCAATGTCATGGCACAGCGGAAGCCGATCATCGCATTGGATTCATCCTGCTGCATAAAGCGACGGGTAGCTGGGTTGAGCCAATAGGCACGGTCATTCCACGAGCCACCTTTGTATACCCTTGACTTATCGTTAACCAGCGTGGTAACACCGTAGAGCTCGTCGTTGGTCTCGTCTGCATATCCCCGTACATCGTTGTCAAATGTAACATTCGCAGAATCGGAAACCGATGCTTGCAGTTCTTCCCATGTCTGTTTGCGGGGGGCTTTGGCGGGTACGCGGATGGGGCGGCCGTATTTATCTTTTGCCAATGTGCCTTCGGCATCTTCGTATTGCTTATCCATGTATACGTTGCCACGGAAAGGATTAAAGTCTTCGAAGTCTTCGTACGAAAGCTGGCGATACACATCCCTTACCCATTCGTTTACATTACCCGCCATGTTGTACAGGCCGTAATCGTTGGGAAGGTAGCTGGTAACCGATACGGTTATATCACCGCCATCGTTGAGGTATCCGGCCACGCCCATATTGTCTCCACTGGTAGGCTTGAAATTGGCCATCATTAATCCCTGGGTGCGTCGTTTTCCCGAACGAACGCCCAACCCGTTCCACGGATACACTTTGCTACTTTCGATATTTCCATATTCCGTATTTCCGACAAGCCCGAGGGCTGCGTATTCCCATTCCGCTTCTGTAGGTAAGCGGTAAGGTTGTTTGAGAACACCGTCTTCCATGCGGACAGGCCTACGGGCACCGTCTTCTGCACCCGGTCGGTTGTCTTTGGGCATCCGCTCACCATCGATACCTTCACCGCGGTACTGGCCGTTGAGATAAATATCGGTATTGAAAGGGTCTTCGGGACTTGACTGAGATTCTGCCAATTCCCGGTAATCTACCAATGCACCTTTTTCACGAAGAATGTGTTCGTTTACGCGATCCGTACGCCAAATGCAATAATCGTTGGCTTGCTCCCAAGTTACGCCTACCACGGGATAATCCTGGTATGCTGGATGGCGAAGGTAGAGGTCAACGTAGGGCTCGTTATAAGAGAGTTGTTGACGCCACACCAACGTGTCTGGAAGCGCGTTGTAATAAAGTTCTTTGTCTTCTGGAAAGTTCTGATTGAGCCAGTGAAGGTATTCCAGCCAGTCGGCATTAGACACCTCGGTCTCATCCATATAGAAAGATGCCACCGTTACCCGGCGTTTAAGATTATCGTGTGCATAGGTAAGGTCTTCATTTAAGCTACCTCCCATTACAAAAGTGCCACCCTCGATGACAATTAATCCAGGTCCCGGGCCCTCCTTCACTTTTCTGTTTATCTGTAAGCCGCCATTGTACGGATCGTTGTAGGCAACACCTGTTTTAGGTGATACACCACTTCGGTTTTTACAGGCAGTAATGAATATTCCACAAACTAACAATAAAAGGAAAGGTGTAAAATATGTATTTTTTGTTTTCATTCGGTACATCAGAAAGTACTTTCTTTTCTAGAAACCAAAATTAAATAAATTTATTGAAGTTAATCGCATTGGTGCGACTCAAATTTCATACCGTTTGAGTTTGTCCCCTGATTTGTCTATGTTTGGTCGGCTATCGAAGGTTGGCAGTCAGCTATTGAAGGTCCGCAGCTTCATTGCCTTTAAAAAAACAATTTATTCGAATGAAAATAAAAGTAGGGTTTGGTTTTGACGTGCATCAACTGAAGGAAGGGCATCCGTTTGTATTGGGAGGTGTGCAACTGGAACATCATTCCGGTGCGTTTGGGCATTCCGACGCTGACGTGTTGGTTCATGCGATATGCGATGCGATCTTAGGGGCGGCCAATCTGGAGGACATTGGGTACCACTTTCCCAATACCGATGAACGGTGGCGGGGTATCCGTAGTTTGGTTTTATTGACGGAATGTGTGCGATTGCTGGCTGAAAAAGGGTGGATATTGGGTAATATAGATGCCATGCTGTGTTTAGAAGCTCCTAAAATAAAGCCCTATATCCCTCAAATGAAACAACACATCGCCGAAGCGGCAGGCCTGTCGGTCGACGATGTGTCAATCAAAGCAACTACCAATGAAACCATGGGGTTCATTGGTAGGCAGGAAGGTGTAGTGGCGTATGCCGTCTGTCTGATCGAACAGAAGTGACAGCGAACGATCACACTGTATCCAACCAAAAATCCGCAAGTACAGGAAGGTGGTCACTTAGCGCAAACCCGTTTGGATCTTCATTATTCATTCGAAAGCTTCCTTCGTACAACGTTCGGCATTCTTTTATCTGCCCGGAAAGCGTTCCTGCACAATAAATGTAGTCGATCCGTTTGGCTGGTTTGATCGCATTTGCCGTATAACCGTCGCCGTCACCAGCAGCTTTAAATGCGTCTACTAGTCGACCACTATTTAAGCGTTCATATTCAAGCGTATCTGGCGTATGATTCAAGTCGCCTTGGAGAAGGATAGAATCAGCATCACCGGCAGCATCGTGTTCGATGGCCGCCTGCATCGCTGAGATCTCTTCCAATCGGATCCGGGTATCGTTTTCCTCTTTTGCAAAAGGCCATAAGTGAGCGGAATGGACAACGATAGATTTCCCGTTTGGCAGGCGTAGTGTAGCTTTCCCCCAATGCCTTGTGAATAGTTCCTCCAGATCACCGTTCTTGTTTGCAAACGGCCTGGTTTCGGAATTCAGGATCTCAAAATTGGTGAGAATGGCTCCAGGGAATTTTCCCTTTCTATTTTTGCCGCCGGGGAAAAAAGCATAATTCATGCCGAGTATCTTCGCCATTTCTGCTATTGTTTCTTCACCGGGCGATTCGGAAAAATTGATGATATTGGGTCGGTACAAAGCCAATTCCTGCATAATCCGAATGGGAATTTGTCCTAACTCTCTTGCCGTTTTAACTAAGGTGCTCTGCTCGCCAGGAGGTAAATCACGACCATTAATACCCTTATAGCCTATGCAGCCATTAAAGATGTTATAGGAGATCGACCTGATTGTTTTTGCGTTGCTCCCGACGTTGCTTTCGGGTACTATCACATTTTGGGCCTGACCGAGTCCCTGCGCAGTTTTCCAGGAGGGTAACATCGTTAAACCGAGGAGTGATAAAGCAGATTGCTTTAAAAATGACTTCCTTGTTGTTAAGGAATCGAGTTCTGTTTTGAGGTTTTTTTTCATAATGGTATTGTGCCTATTTAAATTGATCGTCGAAGGTGGTTTTTAATTCCGAAAAGATTGCCATGAACAAAAGCATGGCAATCCGTGTGTTTTCGTCAGCTGCCGGTATCTTCCCATCCCGGATTCTGCTGCAGATTCGTATTAAGCTGTAGCTCTTGCGTAGGAATGGGGTAGAAGTAATCTTTATCCTCATCCCAGCGTTTGATGATGTCGGGCATATTGACGATGCGTCCTCCGTTTTCACCGTTTTCCAGAACCAGTTCGCCCAACCGCTGGTACTGTCTTCCGGGAACGGCTGCGGGGGCTTGTCCCTGGTAAATAACAAGGTCGATGGTACCATCATGATCCAGGTCATATTCACCGGCGCCGGGGAAATACATACCATAAAACGGTTTTGCCAGTCGGGCGCCTTCTTTCCAACGCATTAGGTCGCGGTAGCGATGGCCTTCTTTAACCAACTCAATGCGGCGCTCGCGACGGATTTCCAGCAATACCCCGGTATTGGTGCCTGTTTCTACGTGCGGGTATTCTTGCAACAAATACGGATCGGGGTTGGCGTTGACAGCCGCTACATCCAGGTTGGGCATGCCCACGCGGTCGCGCAGCAACTTGATGCTTTTGTCGATGTCGGTTTGGGTGATCGTACCTAATTCCGCTTTGGCCTCCGCAAAATTGAGCAGCACCTCGGCATACCGGAAGATGGGCATATCATTGGTGGATTGACCGGAGTCAAACGCCGGCGCCAAAACATACTTCACGTATTGGTAGCCCGTTACGCTGGTGGCAAAGTCGGGAACAGAAACCTCATTGCGTCCGATGCGTTTGTATCCCGGCGTGCGGATAGTCTGGGCCATTCGCGGATCACGGTTTTGGGTTTCTTCGAAGAATTGCATGGTTCCGTACCCCGGAATGTCGGTAAAGCGGCTTCCATCCTTCATCAAGTAACTGTTCACGACTGATTTCTGCAATCCGGGGCGACCGTATGAGGCCGACAGGATATAGAAGTTGGCCGAGTGGACGAAGGGTACGGATGCATCGTATTGCCGCGCAAGAATCATCTCGCTGGTAATTGCATCTTCGGCGATAAACAGTTCCTGATAAGCGGTATTTGGGTCACTCGTATAAATAGTGTAGGTTCCCGAATTGATGAGCTCTTCTGATGCAGCAACACATTGCTGTAAGATTTCCTCTGCGTCACCCAAACCGTGGTACTTGCGGAAGGTGCCTTCAAACAGGCACATACGCGATTTGAGTGCCAGCGCTGTCCATTTTGTAATCAATTGACCGCTTTTTGGTTCTTGGCAGTTGGCAATGGCGAAGTCGATGTCTTCCAGCATGTTGGCAAAGACCACTTTGCGTGAGTCGCGTGCTTTGGTGAGGCCCTCGTCGTCAATCTCCAGTACGGAGTCGTACCAAGGCACGTCTCCGAAGCGGACCAGCTTATCAAAATAGAAATACGCGCGGAAAAACCGAGCAATACCATCGTATTGAAGTCTGGCTGCTTCATCCGCGCAATTATGTGAATTCTCCAAGTAGAAGTTGATACGCCGCAGTTCCGCCCAATCCCAACCTCCTCCACTGGACGGCGTTTCGCGGGTACCTTGTATTTCGGCTGCCAGTGTATTCCGGGCCTCGTCATCTGCTTGGTTGGGGTTGTTGTAGTGGATGGCCAATGCATCTGGCAACCTGTTATAGAACGCATTGGTGTAATTCTGTAATTCCGCCGCGGAGCGGAAATAATTTTCCGGGGCAAGCTCGGCAATGGGATAACGCTCGAGGTATTCATTGTTGCACGATAGCAACGCAGCTGCCAGCAGTCCGAAAATATAGCTATGTTTAATTTTCATGTCGTTTTCTGAGGATCGTTATTAAAAAGAAATCTGTGCGCCAAATGAAATGACCCGCCCCATGGGGTAGCTCCGTCCGGTATTATCGGTCATCACCTGCTCGGGATCGATGTAATCTGATTTGAGCTTGGTCCACGTGTGCAGGTTGTCGCCTGTTGCAAATAACCGTACATGGCTCAACTTCACCCGATTGATCCAGTTCGTCGGCAGGCTGTAACCGATGGTGAAGTTGCGCAGTTTGATATACGCAAGGTCTTGCAGGTACATGTCGTTTGCCGTGGAAAGTTCCGAGTTTTGGGCGGTATAGCCACGCAGAAATGGAAAATACGAGTCGGGGTTTTCGGGCGACCAGATCTTATCGGGGAAGTCTGACGGGATAAACGAGTCGTATGGACGGGCATAAACAGACCAGAAGGCCTGGCTTTCTAAGTTAGGATACCAGTGTTGGCGACCGATCCCCTGGAAGAATACCGACACGTCGATGCCGTTCCAGCTGCCCCCTAAGGTAAGACCGAAGGAATAACGCGGCTGGCTGTTGCCGATGATGCGCCGATCGCCCGGATCGTCAACGGTATTCAATCCCTGATTGATGATGCCATCGCCGTTCAGATCGAGGATCTTAATGTCGCCCGCCTGGAGCATGCGTAGGTCCGCTGTAGGAGCCTGCACGCGGCGGCGGTTGATCTGATCTTGGTTTACCTGTGCGGCCCATGCCTGTGCCTCTTCGGTAGTTTTGAAGAAACCTGCATAATGATACCCCCAGATTTCACCCAGCTGCTGACCTACGTAGTAATTGCCGGGGTTGAGTAAACGTGCAGGATTGCTAAAACGCGTGATTTTGGAGGTATAATCGGACAGGATGCCCTTAATCGTATAGGTAAAGGGTTTGCCAGCCACTTGAAACTGGTCTTGCCAGCTTGCCATCAGGTCAAATCCTTTCGTGCGCAAATCGGCAGCGTTTTCCAACGGCTCCGGAGCACCGAATACCTCGGGTAACGTACGGCTAAGGCTCAACATGCCACGTGTGTTGCGAACGTAATAGTCGGCCTCTAAGGCAAATCGGTTCTTGAAGAGGTTGACATCCAACCCGATGTTGCTGGTCGTGATGCTTTCCCATGTAAGGGTGGGCGACACGGGTAGGGGCTGGTTGGTTACATTCAAACGTTGTCCGTTTACGAGGTAGTTGATCTGGTCGGTACTCATGGAAGCAATATAGGCGTAATTGCCGATTTCATCATTTGCCTCCTGGTTGCCGAGTGAGCCGTAAGAATAGCGGATTTTCAAGTTATTCACGGTATTCTTCAAGGGTTCAAAAAAGGCCTCTTCGCTGATGCGCCATCCTGCGGAGAACGAGGGGAAAAAGCCGAATCGGCTACGTTTCGGAAAGCGTGACGTACCGTCGTAGCGGCCGCTGGTTTCGAACAGGTACTTGCCTGCATAGTCGTAGTTGAGTCGGTAAAATCCACCCCGTACCGCCCATTCATCCGCCCCGCCGAGGAATTGCTTTTCGCCGATCACAAGGTTGAGGTCGTTCAGCGATTCAGACAGCAACTCTTGCCCAACGCCGCCCACGCGTTTGTAGGTGCGGTCTTCCTGGTTGAAACCGGCCATCGCTGTGAGGTTGTGCTGGCCAAATTGAGTTTGGTACGTACCAAATACGTTGATGAAATGCCAGTAGTATTTGCTCATGGTTTCGGTTAACTTATCCTGGTTGAGTGCCCCCAGATTGGATAGTTCCATGACGCCCGGATATTTGGAATAGTACTGGCGGGTTTGCCGATAAGAGTAATCCGACCGATATTCGCGATACGTATAGTTTCCGGTAACGGTAAGGCCTTTGGCAAGTTTGAATACCGCTTCGGTAATGTTGGTCAATTCCGTACCCTTGTTATAGCCGTGCATGGTTCCACTTTCCAGGGCATTGTGCAGGCCGTAGCCAATCGGATAACTGTTGATGCCCGAGTAACCGGTGAGCGTGCCGTCGGGATTGCGCGGCACATACATGGCATGGTAGTGGTACGTAGCGCTGTTGCTGACGTTATTGTCTACGTCGTTAAAGTTGGTCGAAAACCCGTTCCAATCGTAGGATGACTTAAAGAAGTGTGTGTTGTTACTCACGGTAAGCCATTTACGGATATCGGTAGCCACCTTTGCACGCAGGTTTTGCCGGTGAAATTCATCCGGTCGGATATTGAAAATTCCCTGTTCTTTGGATAGTGCACCCGAAAGTGAATAACTGGTATTCCCACTTCTGCCCGAGAGTGTCAGGTTGTGGTCCTGTTTTGGCCTACTGTCGTTGTATAGGTAGTTAAACCAGTCGAAGTTGGCGTAATAACGGTAGATGTCCTGACCGCTCGCATCCTGTTTAATGACCACCCACGGCCGCTCGGGATTCTCGGTCTTATCATTTACCCGTGCCAGCAGTTCTTCGTAATCTTCGTCCGTGTACCGCGTAGTGCGGTAACCTAGGGCGTTGTACATCGCGTCGTCGTTGATTTTGGCATTCCAGTAGCCCGACGTGATGAAGTCTGTTTTTGTGGCGTGTGTGGTATAGCCGATGTTCGTAGAATAGGTGATGTCGGTGCTTCCGCTTTTGCTGCCCGTTTTGGTCGTAACCAAGATCACACCGAATGCTCCTCGTGCACCGTATACCGCGGCGGCCGAAGCATCCTTCAATACCGTAACCGATTCAACATCGTTTACATTGACGCGGTCGAGCGTACCCAGTACCCCATCAATGAGAATCAGCGGTCCGCCGCCGTTAATAGACGTGTTGCCGCGTATATTAACGCTTCCGCTGGTGCCCGGTTGTCCCGATCCGAATACCACATTCAGATTCGGTACGTTGCCCTGAAGGGCTTTGGTGAGTTCGGTGACGGGACGTTCCTCAAATTCTTTGCCCGAGATCGTGCTGACAGCTCCGGTGAGGTTAACTTTCTTTTGTTCGCCATATCCCACCACGACCACTTCGTCCAAATCGCTGATCGACGGCATGAGCTGTATTTGCAGGTTGGTTGATTGCCCCACCTCCGTTTCATACCGTTGATAGCCGATGATGGTAAAGGTAAGCCGCTGTTCTCCGTTGTTGAGCTGTACCCTGAAATTCCCTTCTGCATCACTTACGCCTACGGTGCGGCCCGCGTTTGTCTGTATGGTGACACCTTCCAGTGGTTCGTTGGTCTCGGAATGTATTATACCGGTGATGGTCCGTTGTTGGAGGGCCGGAGCTTCGATCACAGGAGCTGCTGCAGGTGTTGTTTTATGCCGAATGAAGATGTTGTTGGCGACAATCTTAAATGAATAGGGTTGCCCCTTTAACGATGCAGCGAGGGCTTCTTCGACGGAGGCGTTGGTAACCTGCACATCCACGCGGATGGAGGCCAGTTCGGGGTTATTGTGGACAACTGCATAGCCGGTTTGTTTCTTGATCGACTGGAAGACCGACGAAAGTTGGGTGTTGTGGGCGTGCAGGGTAACGCGTTGTGCCAGACTTGCAAGCGAAGTCTGCATGAACATCCAAGTGAGAACTGCAATCGTTAACGAAAATCGCATGATGATTGTTGTAGTGCGCCAATTGCAACCGGATAACCGCCAGGATAGCGCGGTTGTTGCATACCAATTAAATTTCATTACTTTTGTAATGTTTGAGTGAATACTATTATTATTATCAGCTTAATTACTAATGGGTTGACTCAACGTCTTTCGCGTCTTCTGATTGCCGTCAGAAGACGCGTTTCCCTTCTCATGAACAGTCAAAAAATAATCGTCATCGGACCTCCTTACGTTAGTGGTTAGTTATTATGATCCGCGTCTTACCATCGATGGAAGAGACACGGTGTTTAAAATTAAAAAATGACAGTAATTCCAGCGGTGTGTCGGCCGTGGTATTTCGATTCACCTCGCCATACAGCTTGTCTTTGGGAAGCTTGCCGTCGAAGACGACTTCGACATCGTACCAGCGGGCAAGCTGGCGCATCACTTCGTCGATGGTATTCCCGTTAAATCGAAATAATCCATTTATCCAGGCGATGGCTTGGTCCGTCTCCACGCGCCTGACCGTCGGAGGCAGCCCCGACCCGTCAACAAGCGACTCCTGCCCAGGCGAGAGCCGGATGGCATGTGCCGCCTTATTAACGGTGATATCCACGCCCCCTTCAATCAATGTTGTCTTAGTGCCCAGCTCGTCGGGGTAACTATTGATATTAAATTTTGTCCCCAGCACGGTTACGGTCTGCCTGTCTGTAATCACACGGAAGGGTTTGCGGGAATCGGATTCGACTTCGAAATAAGCTTCTCCTGTTAAGGTTACGGTGCGATCCCGCTCAAAATGGTTGGTAGCATATTTCAGTGAAGAAGCTGAATTGAGCCAAACGCGGCTGCCATCGGGCAGGGTAAGTTTATATTGACCACCTTTGGGTATATTCATCGTATGGTAGTTGGGCTCGGTGGAGCGTTCGGTTGATTTGGCTGACCGTTTGTAAAATAAGCTGCCTTCGCTATCCTTGACAAGTTGATCTCCTGCTTCCTGTCTCAATGTTCCCACAGTCATTTCATCGAGCGAAATGACACGTCCATCTGGAAGGGTTAGGGTAGCCTTGTCTGACCCCGGTAAAATGTGCTTTGCTTCCAAGGGAACCTCTTCTTTTGTGTGACTGAATGGCGGTACGGGTCCAGAGAGCTTCAGGGTGATGCCGATGGCTACGGCGAGCACCGCAGCAGCTGAAAAGTAATGAAACCAGCGAAGCGTACGGCGGGTTGGACGGGGGACCACCTGCGTACGTATGGCGCGAAGGTCTTCGCGCATCTCGTTATGGATGGAACTGCCCATATGAGGATTGTCAATCGCTTCGTACCATTGGTCGACGATCTCCCGCTCGGCATCGGTACATTTCCCCGCCAGATAATTTTTCAATAGTTGGCGTATTTTCTCGTCTTCCGTCATGATACCGGTATGCTGTTGGTGCACACGGAATCATAGTCAGTTGAGCCGCGGTATGGGAGTAGGGAAAAAGGCGATTTTTTTAAAATAAATTGTAAAGTGTTGTGAGCAAACCAATTATTATGGTGCCGATTTTGGGTTTTAGGATTTTTAAGGCGTTGGCGACCTGTTTTTTTACCGTAGTTTCAGATAGGTTGAGATTTTTAGCAATTTCCTTATGGGTGAGCTGATCTTGTCGGCTCATTCGGAAGATTACCTGCATTTTATCTGGAAGATCAGACACAGCTGTTTCGATTACAGCTGATAAGTCGCGTTCACGCACAAGATGGTCGGTAGTTGAGACACCTACGTGAAGGCGTTCGGATAAGTCTTGGAGAACGTTTTTGCTGACCGTTTGATGCGCAATATAATTAATAGCCCGATATTTTGCGGCGGTAAACAAATAGGCCGAGAGGCAGGTGTCTGCTGGTAATGTTGGGTGTTTTTGCCAGAGCGAGGCAAATAGTTCCTGGACAATGTCTCTGGCATCTTCACGGCAATCGATTTTTTTCCGGAGCAGCAGGTAGATTGGCTCCGCGTACCGCCGATATATCTCGGAAAAGGCTTTGCTGTTGCCGCTGCGAAGGTCGGCAACCAACTTGGTATCCGTTATTGTACAATCAGAAGGCATTACATTATGCATGTTTGAATATCCGCACCGCAATCACAAAATCACCTGGTGTTGTTCAAAGATATCGAGACAAAACCAATCATACATTACCAAAATGTTAACTATTTGTTTATCAATAATTGGCCATAGGTTATTGTTAACCTGCTACCAAAAGTAAGGAACATGAGTGAGAAATAAAAATGATCTAGTCATCTATCCCTGCATGTCATCGATTACGCCGTGTCAGGTCAATATCTGCAGAGATGGCTACACCTGTGGAGTAAAGCTTGATGTTACCGTTGCCGATTCCAGTTAGCGGCACCTTCACAAACGGTTGTACCGTAAGGGAAAGTGACGCGTTCAGCTGCCGTCGGTATCCGATGGACAGATTGCCGACGCCTAATAGATGCCGATTCCGGTTATGAAGCGTATAGGGTTTTTGCAGGTAGCCGTATTCATGGGGTGGGTAAATGTAATTATAGGTTTCCCGGAGCATGAAGTAACTGGATATTCCCCCCGATACAAAGAAGGATGATTGATCATATTGTTTGAGGGTTATATTTGCCAGGATAGGAATGTCCAATACGCCACAGTTGGCCTCAACAAGATCGGGAATAGCGGCACGATCGCCCCAACTAATGGTTGGCCGGTAATCGGCGAAATCAGCCCGATACAATTTTTTTGCATAAAGTGCGCCGCCACTGATACTTAACCAATGATTAAAACGATAGGTAGCGATGAGCCCCACATTTCCACTGAGCTTTCCGCTCAAGGGCTGTGTGCCGGACAAATCGGGAGCGGCGATTACGCTCAGTGCCCAGCTTCGTTGGGAGGTATTGGATCGCTCTCCATTTGCGCGACGAGGGGTAGTTTCGTCGGACACGATGGTAGCTGGAATGGTGCGCGCGACGGCCGGTATTTCGTTCCCATTACTAGAAAGGTGGGTGACGGTATATGCGACTATCGGTTTGTGATTTTGTACCGGTGAAAACAGCGGTGGAGGCAAAGTTGCTGGACTCCCGGGATACAGAGATACAGCATCGATGGGCTTTTCGCTGATTGCTGCCCCGTCAGTTGGTGTGTTTAAAGCCAGTTTTTCTGTTTCAGCCCCCTTGCCGCGTATCGGTGTCGGTGCATTGGGGGGTACGGTGTTTGGGGCGCCGGATGTATCCCGGGAGTCGGGCGTGTTCCGCTGGACCGGACCTGAGGCGTTTTCTTGGATATCTTTCATAGAAGCGTGCCGATCAGTAGGCCACAAGATAGCAGCGAGTACCAAAGCAGCGGCCACCCCGCTGGTCATCCAGATAAGCAACGGCATGTTCCGTTTCTTACGTGGACGCATCTTATTTGCCAGCATTTCCCAATCTTTTTGATCAAAAGGAAGATCTGGGGCGTGCAAGCCGTCCTTGAAAAGTTTATCGATAGGGTGTTTGTCTTTCATCTTCAATCCTTGTTATCCTCCCAGTTGTCTACCGCTGTCCGCGTACGTTGATCCAATAACTCCTGAAGTCTTCTACGCGCTTTGTGCAGGTTTGACTTCGAAGTGTTTACGGTGATACCCAGCATCTCTGCAATTTCGTTGTGACTATAACCGTCAATTGCATAGAGATTAAATACAGTTTGATAGGCTGGGCTCAGTGATTGAATCATGACCAGTAGCTCGTCATAAGCCAATTTTCCATACACGCTTGCTTCACTTCCAAGGTTTTCATATGCTGCTACATCATCTTGTTGTACAAATTTAAGACTCGCCCGATAGTAGTCAATGGCCGTGTTCGTGATGATTTTACCCATCCACGACTTAAAAGGTTTCGATTCGTCAAAGCGGTCAATGTGGCTGAATATTTTCAGGAAACTTTCGCTCAGGATATCCGATGCTTCGTCCGAGTTGTGGGCATACCGCCTGCATATCCCCATGGCATAGCTATGGAAATGCTTGAACAAAGCATATTGGCTCTCCTGATTGTGCTTTCGGCAACCGGCAATATACTCTTGTACTACCTCTTCATTAATTGTCGGCAAGCTTTTTTCTCAGTTTTTAGCAATAATACGTTGAATTTCAGCAAAAGGTTGCCTCCGTGAAAATATTTTTTTTATTCCACGATGACAGGCAACCAATCCTCCGTTTTTGCCGTATTGAGGAATAATGAACAACCCATAAAATTGATGAGATCATGGTAACGACGAAATTCTACTCACTTCGATTTGCATGGATGGCGGCCGCAACGGCTTGCTTATTGAATGTTTCCTGCAATGACGACGATCAACCCGAACCGGAACCCGAGCAAACCGGAATTTTGGTGAAAACCGATGCTTCGTTCGGTTCGATCCTTACAGACAGTGTAGGGCAGGTATTGTATGTGTTTTCAAAGGATGCAGATGGGAATTCGGCATGCGCAGGTAATTGCTTGTCGTTATGGCCTAAATACTACAGCAGTCATGCGGCGTCGAGTGAGGGAATCGAAAGCGATGACATCGGTACCGTCGTTTTAGCAGATGGTTCGTTGCAAACTACGTATAAAGGCTGGCCCCTATATTATTATGCCAAAGACGAAGCACCGGGCGATGTACAGGGAGACGGTGTGGGTGGCAATTGGTTTGTGGCCAAACCGGATTATTCGGTGTTATTGGTTCAAAATCAATTGGTGGGCGGAGATGGTACGGCTTACAAGGCTGATTTGACACCCGGCGAGGGCATGACATACTATTTGGTGGATGCCTATGGCAGGACTTTATACGGTTTTGTCAACGACCGGTACAATACCAATAATTTTACCAAACCCGATTTTAGCAACGACGCGGTTTGGCCCATCTACGAATCGGCTGTCCTGTCAGTACCTTCTACCCTTAACGCCGAAGATTTTGCAGAAATCACCGTCCATGGACGGATGCAATTGACTTACAAAGGGTGGCCGCTCTATTATTTCGGGAGCGACGCCGCTCGGGGCGAGACCAAGGGCATTGATTTTCCGAAGCTGGGCATTTGGCCCGTGTTGAATGCGGAATCGCCGGAGGCTACGGCCCCTTAAAGCACTTTCTGAGAGAAACTAGTAGTAAAGAAGATGAAACGACTAATTAAAAGTGCCCTATGGGTGGCACTGGTGGCAGCTTGCCTGGCAGGATGTGGGAAGGATGATCCTACTCCGGAAACCCCACCCGGAAAAGAAGATGGCGTAACGGTTGAAAATGTGACCTACAAAAACTTTGTGGGTGGACTGTTCGAATCGCGGTGTGCCAAATGCCACGCGGGATCCGGACCCGGTACGGTAAAATGGGTTTTTTCAGGATACGAATCGGTGCGTGATAACCTTTCGCGGATCAACGATATGGTGATTGTGCGGAAACTCATGCCCCAGGACGGAAGTCTGACCAATAATCAACTGACATTGCTAAAAGCGTGGATTGAAAAAGATGCACCCCAATGAGAAAACTTGTTGCCTGGTTTTTCGTAATGTTCCTGTGCCGCTTTGCGGCGGCACAGGATATTTTAATCGACAAAAATAGCCGCATATCGTTTTTTTCCGAAGCACCATTGGAAAATATCGAAGCGGTCACCTCGAAAGCGGCTGCTGCACTGGATATAAAGGCCAACGAAGTCGCGTTTAAGGTGCCGGTCTCTTCGTTCGAGTTTCGCAAGCAATTGATGCGGGAACATTTCAATGAGAATTACTTGGAAAGTGAGAAATTTCCGTATGCCACATTCAAAGGTAAGATCAATGAGGCAGTCGATTGGAACGTGGACGGTACCTATCCGGTAACCGTGGTGGGCATGTTGGACATCCATGGCATAAAAAAGCGCTATGAAACCCAAGCGACTGTTGAAGTGAAAGGCAGCGTAATCAATGCACAGGCAACCTTTGTGGTGAAAGTCGCGGATCATGAAATCGAAATTCCCCGTATCGTCATTAAAAACATCGCAGAACAAGTCGACGTGAAGGTGTCGTCCACTTTCCACAAACAATAACGAAACACGTTATGAAGCACATCACTATTTGCACACGCATCACACTACTCTTCTTCATCGCATTGCAGGCGGTTTGCCTGCCCCTTTCGGCACAGACTGATCTGGAGGATGCCCTGGCCGATGATACCCTGGCCGCAGCCCCCCGCGAAGTGGAAGCAACGTTTAAAACCACCCGGATCATCAATAGCCAGTCGCCCGAAACCATCCACAAGCACGAACTTGATTTCAAGGTTGATCACCGGTTTGGCGACATTGCCGGAGCCAATGGCGGTGCCCGGAATTTTTTCGGATTGGACAACTCCATGGATATCAAAATCGGCTTTGAATACGGTATTACCGATCGGTTCAACGTAGGGATTGCGCGCGCCAAGGGGGCTACTCAGGTATCCCAGCTATACGAAGCAAACCTGAAATACCGATTGCTGCGGCAGACGGTCGACGGAAAAATGCCACTTTCATTGACCGTTTATACCACGATGACCATTCCGGGCGTGCGTGCAGACGAGCAGGATGCAGCGGCAGCCACCGCTTACCGACAATTTTCAGATCGGCTCAATTTTGTGGGGCAGCTGATCATTGCCCGGAAGTTTGGTACGAATTTCTCATTGGCACTTCATCCTACCTACATTCGCCGCAATACCGTTGCCAGTTACGATGGAGCCAATGACTTATTTGCCATGGGGATAGGAGGACGATTGAAAGTGAGTAGGCGTATGGCGCTGGTGATGGATTATTTTCTTCCCTTTCGTTCAACGGCAAGCAAAGAAAGGTATGAAGATGCCATCGCCGCGCTATATAATCCATTGGGTATCGGACTGGAAATCGAAACCGGTGGCCATGTATTCAACCTCAATTTTACCAATGCAACAGCGATTCAGGAAATGCAATACATACCGGAAACCACCTCGTCGTGGACCAACGGGCAATTCCGATGGGGATTTACGATATCCAGGCGATTTTCCCTGGGTGATTGAGCGTTATTTCCTTCGGGTGACTGCCCGTATGACCGTATAAATGCTGATACACACGCCGACCAGGGCAAACAACGCCGTCCAAATCGGTCTTTCTGCATTACGGGATTGATCGATACGATATCCGATATACGTAAACAGGCCGATAATGGCAAGCATCTGGAAACCTACTCCCGTAAAATAGGCGTATTTTCCCAACGCATTATTCAGCGATCGCTTTGGGTTTTTCATAGGCAATGAGCTTCACATCGGGTAGGTGACTAGGCAGACCCAGACTTTTACTCGTCGTGCACCGCCCCTTAATGGAAGCACCATCTTCGACAATGAAGCGCGTGGCCTCAATATCACCTTGTATCGACGCCGAGCGATTCAATTGAAGGACTTCCTTCGCGACAATCTGCCCCTTAACCGCACCTGAAATTTCACCGGAATGGCAATCGATGTTGCCCAAAATTTTCCCTTCTTCTCCGATGACTAGCTTGGCTGTGCAGGAGACGTTTCCCTGTATTTGGCCATCGATACGCAGATCGCCAGTGGTATTAACATCGCCGGTAATTTCCGTGCCTTGTGCAATCAGGTTGAAACTACTTCCCCGTGGTTCCTGTGGTTTTTCGTTTTTCTTGTTTATAAACATGCTGATGATGTTTAAATAACTATGATAGATGTTTTTTAAAAAGCAATGTAATCGGTGGGGTTTACCGGATTGCCATTGTACCACAACTCGAAATGCAGGTGTGGACCGGTACTCAGCTCTCCTGTATCACCTGCAAAGGCGATTACTTCCCCACCACGTACAAAACTACCAACTTTTTTGATAATCGAAGCGCAATGTTTATAAAGTGATAGCAAATTATTGCCATGCTGGATAATGGCGACGTAACCTGTTTCAGGTGTGTAAGAAGCAAACACCACATGCCCGCTTAAGGTAGCACGTACCGGTTCATTCAGTTTAACAGCAATATCTACCGCGTAGTGTTGCTCTTTAGCGCTGAAACTGGAGCTGATTATACCCTTGATCGGGTTGTAAAAGGTATAAGAAGAAATGCCGGTGCGGGCATTGGTATGATTTTCAGGGAGATCGTACGGTGCGCCGGATTCGACCAATTCACGCAATGCCAACTCATCTTCCGAGAGCCCTTTTTCAGGGATTGTCGGAGCGGCCGCCTTGGTTTTGCTTCGTTCGGTAGCTTGTTGGTTACTTTCTTCCAGGGTTTCTCCAGCCGTTCCGCCAAGCACGTTCCGGAGATTGGTGAGGTAAATGTCGTTTGCGTGGGCCACCTGCTCCATGGAATCGATACGGGCATAAGCAGCAATGAGTCTGCCACGATCGTAGGCGTTCAGCGACGAGCCGATGACGTATTCGCGCAAGGGCGTAGACCGGATGAGAACAACGGTGAAGATAATCAATAGGGCAGCAGCTGAGATGGTACCGGTAAGCCAATACCATAATTTGCCGGTAAAAGTCGCTTTTTCTTCAAAGGTTTCTTCTTGGAGAACTACTAACTTATAGCGCGAATTGAGCGCTTTAGCAAGCTTACTTTTTTGTTTAGCCAATGATGCCTCTTTTTATGCGGTTTCGCAAAATCGCAGTTTCGCTGTTTCGCACGAAGTCTCAAAATAAATTGATACTTTTGCGTGTGTATTCCCGGCAAAGATATTCAATTTTACGGCACATCGGCTAAGAAATAGTGGCATTGAAAGGTAATAAATATTTTCTTCGTGTAATGGCGTTGGCGCTGTTATCGTGTATGGCTGTGGCCTGTTCGCTAAAAAAAGACGCCGGTGGGCAGGAGTACGATCTTATGCAAAACCTCACTGCCCGGTACAACATTGTGTATCACGGACGCAAGATTATCGACGACGTGGAACGGGAGAATTTTGCTTCCTATCGTGACAACTATCAGCAGTTGCTTCCGGTATTGATTGAGCCTACTGACGCGACAGCCTCCGCTAATACGCCGCTCATGGATTCAGTGATCGGTAAAGCATTGGATATCATTAACAGAAAAGAAAAAAGTAAGTATATTAACGAAGCTTATTTACTCACCGGAAAGGCCAATTACCTGAAAGAGAACTATTACAACGCCGTGGAGTTTTTCTCCTATGTAGCCAATACATTTGCTGATATGCCCGAATACCGGCAAGCGGCACTGGTTTGGAAAGCGCGTTCTTTCATGCAGTTGGGAAATCTTACAGCGGCGGGGCTGGTATTGGATACTGTATTTGCGGGTTTGGAGACGGAGAAAAAATCGGTTGGCCTTGCGTTTGCCACGCAAGCAAAATACTACCTATTGACCCACGATGAAGCATCGGCGATTACGATGTTGCAGCAGGCGCTGGACCATACCAGGCATAAACCGACCAAACTCCGTTGGCATTTCCTATTGGGACAGTTACTCCAGAAGCATGACCGTAGGGAAGAGGCATATGGTCATTACAGCCGGGTGGTGAAAAGCAATGCGCCCTATGAAATGTCTTTTCACGCAGGGCTGAACCGTGTTTTTTTGGTTACCGCTGAAAATGCTTCGCCGGATGAGCGCGTACGTTTGCTGCGACGTATGCTGCGGGACGGAAAAAATACAGCATTTAGGGATCAGATATACTACCAGATTGGCGAAGTTTTCTACGCAGATAGCAATTTGTCGGAAGCCCTCGTTAACTACGAAAGGGCTTTAAGGGAATCTACTGACAACCGCTATCAAACCGCCCGGACTTATCTCAGGTTGGCAGATCACCATTTTGAACGAGCGGATTATCAAATCGCAAAGCTGTATTACGACAGTGTGGGAATGTCGCTGCCCACGGACTTTCCGGATGCGGGAGCGGTTCAACGCAAAATCGCCAATTTAGATGAGTTGATCGGACAGCTCCGCATCATTGCCTATCAAGACAGCCTTCAATACCTGGCTGGGCTGGACGACGGGCAGCGCCAGGTGGCAATGGACAGTATCGTCGCGCGGGCTTATGCACAGATCCGGGCGAAAGAAGAAGTAAAGCAGGCTGCGAACATACGATCGGACCGGCGTTCCCCCTTTGATGACCTCCCCGGTATGACGGCCTCCTATACCGACAACCGGTTCTATTTCAATAATCCCGATGCGATGGGAATGGGACAAGCTGAATTCCGGCGGAAGTGGGGCAACCGCGAGCTTCGGGATAACTGGCGCTTCAGTGATATGGCCGGCAGTGGTGCACAGGTGAATGCCAGCAACCCAGCGGGCAGGGAAGAGCAGGCTGCTGCATTGCCAGATACGGCGGCGGTTGACAGCGCCGAATGGGCGGCTCAGCTTCGCGAGCACTACTTGCTTGCCCTGCCGGATACGGAAGAGGAAATGACGTTGTCAAACAGCCAGATACACGATGCCCTCCTTCGTGTGGGTACTATTTATCGGGATGATTTGCGGGACAATAAGGCGGCGGCGGAAGTTTACGAATCATTGCTGGAACGCTATCCCGATACGAAGGAAGCGGCGCTTCTCTATTATAATTTGTATCGGTTGTACACAGATGTGAATGAACAGCGGGCAACGGAATATCGGGAAAAACTGTTGGCCGAATTTCCTCAGTCTTTGTACAGCAACCTGGTGCGAGATCCCCTGTATCTGACCAAGCTTGAACAGCAAAAGCGGGTACTGGATCAAGCCTATGAAGAAATCTACACCCGCTACACCGAACAGCGGTACACAGACGTGGTAGAAGAAGTGACTGATATTGTGGAACAGGGGCAGGGAAGGGAACAGATACGCAGCCAACTGGCTTATCTCCGCGCACTGGCTGTGGGGAGGATAGCTGGTTTGGATACGTTTGAAAATGCGTTGTTGCAACTGGTGAGAGAATTTCCAGAAGACAGTTTGGTTACTCCTTTAGCTACACAACATCTGGCATTTATCGAAGCTAACCGGGATACATTGTCGAGCAGGGTGTATGCATTGCAGGGTATCGAAGCGGCTAGGGATCGGTTTGTGGACGAACCAACCGTTACGTTGTGGCCGCAGTTGGTGATCCGTCGGGGACCGGACCGGCCAAGGCCACGTCGGGAATTGGCGGTTGGTGCGGCGATTCAAACCGGTATACGGACAAGCGGAACGTTGGAAAGTGGCGGCGGCATTACACGGCAGCAGCTGGCCCGGACGGCTGACGTTGGCGAGATCGGCCCCAATACGTACCGAAACCTGGAATTGTTGCCTGATTCGGCTACCTATTATTTTGTTATTAATGTGACGAGCGAGCGTGTTAACCTGGCGCCTTCCCGCTTTGGCCTTGGCCAATTCAACCGTGCGCGATATTCGGGAGCGGCAATCAGTCACCAACTCAAAGTGGTGAACGGTGAAAATCAATTGGTTTACATAGGCCCCTTCAATACCTATGAACAAGCCAGTCTTTATGAGCGCCGTATTTTGCCCGTGTTGCCAGACATTATGAAAATTCCAGCAGACTATTATAACACATTTGTGATTACTGAAAGCAATTTTGGCACGTTATCTGATTTTGATAAAATCGATGATTACCATGCTATTTATTGGGAGCAAGAGAACGAAGGAACGAGTGAGTAAGTACTTAGTATTAACGACATAGAATGAGTAAACAAGTAAAGAAAAAGAATACGTTAACGACAGAAGACACTAAACGCTATACCCGCACGTTCTGGAAGGTGCTTATTGGATTGATCTTATTGGGCTTTTTATTTATTTTCAGCGTAGGTGTTGGACTATTTGGTAAGCTACCCACTTTTCGTGATCTGGAAAACCCCAAAAGTAACCTCGCATCCGAAGTCATCTCAGACGATGGGGTGGTGTTGGGTACCTATTTTGTACAGAATCGCTCGAATGTGCGCTATAACGAGTTGTCGCCGAACCTAGTACAAGCACTTATTGCCACGGAAGATAAGCGGTTTTATCGCCATTCAGGCATTGACTATCGTCGTACGTTTACCATTATTTTCTATAATCTGATCGGGAAACGTCAGGGTGCCAGTACGATTACGCAACAGCTTGCCCTTAATCTCTTTTCTGAAGGACGTGCGCGAAGCACGGGCAAACGCATTATCCAAAAGTTTCAGGAGTGGATTACTGCGGTACGCCTTGAACGTAATTATACCAAAGAAGAGATTATCACGATGTACTTCAATACGGTGGATTTCGGCGCTTACAACACGTATGGTATCAAATCGGCAGCCCGTACCTATTTCAATACAACTCCAGATAAATTGGATGTCAAACAAGCGGCCATTTTGGTGGGTATGTTGAAGGGACCAGGTATTTACTCGCCTGTGCGATACCCACAGAATGCGATCCGTAGACGTAATGTGGTGATTGAAAACATGCGTAGTGAGGGTTTTATTACACGCGAAGAATCGCTGAAACTACAAAAAGAACCGCTGGTGCTAGATATGCGCATTTCAAAGTATGGCGGCGGACCTGCTCCTTATTTCAGGGCAGTGCTGAAACGTGAAATCCAGCGTCAGTTTAATGAGCTATCCATCACGAAGGCCGACGGAACCCCTTGGGACTTGGACCGGGATGGGCTGAAGATTTATACAACCATTAACTCGAAAATGCAGTCTTATGCGGAAGAAGCACAGAAAGAGTGGATGAAGACCGTACAGGCTTCGTTTGACAGGCAGTGGAAAACCCGGGATCCGTTCCGAGGCGATAAAGCGAAATTGCTGGAGATGGGTATGAAGCGGTCCGATCGTTACCGGATGCTGAAGCAAGCCGGTAAATCAGATGCGGAGATTAAAAAAGATTTTGACACACCGGTGCCGATGACGATTTTTACATGGGATGGGGATAAAGATACCACCATGACACCGATGGATTCGATCCGATACAATAAACTGATTCTTAGGAATTCCTTCATGTCGATGGAACCGCAGACCGGATACGTCCGTGCATGGGTAGGGGGTGTCAATTTCGAGCATTACAAGTACGACCAAGTAAAGATGGGAACTCGCCAGGTGGGGTCTACGGCCAAGCCTTTCACGTACGCAGTAGCTATCGATAACGGGTTTTCGCCCTGCTTTCAAGTTCCCAACGTGCCATTGACCATCGGTAGTGGTCCGTATGCGTGGACGCCCCGCGGCGAATCTGTAGGAAGCCCAATTACCCTTCGCCGGGCGCTGGCAAATTCGCAGAATTTCGCGACTGCTTACATGGTCAATGAAGTGGGCGCGAGAGCGGTGGCTACGCTGACAAAACGGATGGGGATTACCTCGGATGTGCCCGAATACCCGTCTATTTCATTGGGTGCGTACGAGGCGTCCGTGTACGATATGGTAGGAGCCTATTCAGCATTTGTGAATCATGGCGTGTGGGTAGAGCCTACCTACGTCTTACGCGTCGAGGATAAAAATGGAATGCCGATTTATGAGAAGACACCCCGCGTTTCCAAGGTGTTGAACAGTGAAAGTGCATACATCATGGTGGATATGTTGAAAAGCGTCGTGGATGGCGGATCCGGTGGTAGGTTGCGTTGGCGCTATAACCTGACGGCTCCCATGGGCGGAAAGACAGGTACAACGAATGATAATGCGGACGCTTGGTTTATTGGCATCACACCCGAGTTGGTGAGTGGCGTATGGACGGGCGCCGAAGACCGAGGCATCAGCTTTGCGTCAATGGCTGAAGGTCAGGGAGCGCAAGCTGCCCTACCTGTATTTGCCTTGTACATGCAAAAAGTGTACGCCGATACCACGCTTCATTATACCAAAGACGATTTTCCGTTGCCAGAAGGAGGGCTTACCCGCGAATTGGATTGCAGCAAATATCAGCAATTCTTCGGCGAGGAAGAGGAACAACTGGACGATCGGCTCGGATTCTGATTTGAAGATGTGCTGAAAGCTGACATGACCAAATTTGACTACCGCAAGGCGCTTGAAGAAATACCACATCGACCGGGCATCTACCAATACTGGGATGCGAACGGAGATCTTATCTATGTTGGCAAGGCCAAGGATCTCCGAAACCGGGTGAGTTCTTATTTCATCAAAAACAGTCAACTCAATGGAAAAACCCGGGTGCTGGTACGTAAGATCAATCGCATTACCTTCACCATTGTCGATACGGAAATCGATGCCTGGCTACTTGAAAACAGCCTGATCAAAAAACACCAGCCGCGGTATAATGTCATGCTCAAGGATGACAAGACATACCCTTGGATTGTTATCAAAAATGAGCGTTTTCCCCGTGTTTTCCCCACGCGTAAATATATCAAGGACGGATCGCGGTATTTTGGTCCGTATGCTTCTGTTGGAATGATGCACGCCATCATGGATACCATTCGGGAGCTGTATCCGCTGCGTACCTGCAACCTGGCCCTTACACCGGAGAACATCAGCAGGGGTAAGTTCAAAGTTTGCCTGGAATATCAGATCGGTAACTGCAAAGGGCCTTGCGAGGCGTATCAAACGGAAGCCGACTATGAAGAAAGTCTCGCCGATATCCGTGATATCCTAAACGGCAAGATTGGCGTGGTCATCCGGCGGTTGAAAACTCAATTGGATAAAGCGGTGGCCGAATTGAATTTTGAATACGCACACCACCTGAAGAATAAACTGGACCTGTTGGATCGGTACCAGAGTAAATCCACCGTGGTTAACTCCTCCATTACCAACGTGGATGTGTTCAGTATCGCGTCAGACCAAAGCTATGCGTTTGTCAACTACCTGAAGGTTATGAATGGCGTTATTATCCAAACGCAGACCGTCGAACTGAAAAAGCGGCTCGATGAAAACGACGCCGAGCTGCTGAGTTTGGCTATCCCGGAAATCCGCAGCCGCTTCAACAGCACTTCGAAGGAGATCATTGTTCCGTTTGCGCTTGATATTGAAACGGACAACCTTCGGTTTACCGTTCCAAAACAGGGCGAGAAAAAGAACCTGTTGGATTTGTCGTTTAAAAACGCCCTGTATTTCAAGAAGGAGCGGCTCAATCAGTATGAGAAGCTGAATCCTGAGTTGAAAACGGAGCGCATCTTGACCCAGATGCAGAAAGACCTACGACTGAACGTGCTGCCCCGTCATATCGAGTGCTTTGATAATTCCAATTTCCAGGGAAAATATCCCGTATCGGCCATTGTGGTGTTTAGGGATGCCAAGCCTTCGAAGAAAGACTATCGGCATTTCAATGTAAAAACCGTTGAGGGGCCTAACGATTTTGCCACCATGGAGGAGGCGGTGCATAGGCGCTACAGACGGCTGATTGATGAAGGGCAGACCTTACCCCAACTGATCATCATCGACGGCGGGAAAGGCCAGCTGTCTTCCGCGTTGAAGAGCCTGAAGCTACTGGGCATTGATAAGCAGGTCACTGTCATCGGTATTGCTAAGCGGCTGGAGGAGTTGTATTATCCCGGTGATCAGTATCCGCTGTACCTCGATAAGAAGTCCGAAACGTTGAAAGTGATCCAACACCTCCGCGATGAGGCCCACCGGTTTGGGATTACCTTCCACCGGAAGCAGCGGAGCCTGAAGACCTTCCGCACGGAGCTCGAAAATATTCCCGGCATTGGCCGTACGACCGCAGAGAAATTGTTGAAGGCTTTTAAGTCGGTGAAAAAGATACAGGAAGCACCCCCCGAGCAGCTCCGGGAGGTGCTTAATGAGAAACAGGTGGGTGCCCTAACCGATTATTTTGCGCGACTATCGACTTAATTCCTCCAGTATTTTCTTTCCATGGTTAACCAATGCGGCAGTAGTCGAATCAGGTGCTTTTTTGATCGAGAACTTGGTTACCTCGTTTTCCAGTGTCTTTAGTTTTTCCGTTTCAGTCGCCGCTGTAAATTGCTCACGTAAAATCCGTATTTTTTCCGCATCTTGGATGCCTTCCTTCATCCGTTCAAACCGGATGGAACTTCGGCCTTCCGGATAAATGAGGTACGTATCCCCTGCGGGCCAGGTGCGGAATCGCGAGTCGACGAGCGGATTTTCCGTCCAGGAATTATAGGACCAATGCAAGTAACCATCAAGCCCTGTAGCCCGCGTATACCAGCCCATGAAAACGGCTTCGGACGGGTCTGAAAACGTAAAAACGTTGGGGAATTCGTCTGCACAACATACGTAATAAGTACTGATCAAGCCGTGTTGTTTCCGGAAGGCCAGATCGGTTTTATCGAAATCGGCACTAACCGCCACACAGATATCCTTCAGCATCGGGTATTTTTGATAGCTTTTATGGTTATCGGCAAGGGCTACACCTAAGTCGGGAACCACTTTTTCCAACAAGGCCAATGCGATTTCCATCTCTTCGGGCGAGCGCTCGTCCATGGCAATGTTGGTCAATTCGAGCCAGCCCTTTGTCTTTAGGTGGTCGCGGAAAGCGGTCAGGAATGGTGTCCAAAGATCCCTGAATTCGCTGCTGCCGGGCTTTGCACTGACGTTAATCGTATCTCCTGAAGCCTCATCGAGGTAGTGGATTTCATGATTCCAGGGAAGTAGCGAATAGCAGTTGATGAGCTCGTCGATTCCTAAATCCATCATGAAATTGACCCATCGATCAAAGATGGCGTAGTCGTACGCCCAAGTACCATCTGTTTTTTTGGTCCAACGGATCATATCTTCGTAGGGATCGAAACATTGGTTGTTCCAAGGGTCTTTATTGACATTGACGGTGATCACTTTTTGCCCGGCATCGGCCAGCATCTTCATCGGGACTTTCATCAGTTCCCAGTGTTCTTCCGACCAGACTTTTACGCCGTGTATCCGTGCGATGGCCGATGGATGTTGCCACAGATCGAGATGGAACGCCCAATCGCTTGGAGGCGGAAGGGTTTGCGGAAGTACTTCAATGGAGATATTGAGTTTTTTCGTGCCTGCATTTTGCGTATGCATCTGTAATGTGCTCGTGTAGATGCCTGGAGAGGCATCCGATGGGATGACAAAACTCAGCCATACGGGCTGTGTAGTGTTGGCTGCCATGTCAAAACAGGTTACGTTGTCCAGGGCGTCCGCGGATAACGATACCGGGAAGTCTTCGGGTTTGCGGTGGCCGCAGCCGGATGCAAAAATATCGGTTAGTACATACCTGACGAACCGCGCTTGGCCAATAGCGGCATCCATCGTTGATCCGTTGTCGCTTTTGAATGGCGAAAACTCAAATTCGATCTGATCAACTAGTTGATCAGACCACAATACAAGTTGTGCGGAAATGGTCTCACCCCGCCAGCCGCTCCCGCTCCATTCGGTCGTTTGCGTAACGTCGGGGACAGCGGATTTTGCATACCGTTTATCAATTGTACCGAATGCGTAATGTAGGCCGTTTACTTCCGACCAATCAACCTGTGTGGTATCGGGATCGTCGGCTTCGGCGTATGTATCACAGGATTTTACGGGACGCGATTGGTTGCAAGCAGAGAGCCACAGGGTTGTGCTTAAAAAAAATATGATAAGTAGCTGATACTTTTGTTTCTGTTTCATGGCTAATCGAAAAACCAATGATACATAATGACGACGAGTTTTGCAACCGGCATGCTCATGCAATCGATTGTGCAATTTGCCTATTTCTTTATTTCAATACATACCAAGCCTGTCCATTGGCTGGAACGGTTACGGGCAGTTGCAACGTGGTACCGTTCAAGGGCACTACTTCACTGGCACCATCGTTTGTGCTAACCGTAGCCTTATCACGTAGCCCCGTATAGTAGAGGTCTACCGTAAGCGTCCGTTCGATTGGCGTGTCCAGCGGATTGTAGATCATGAGTAAACCTTTTTCCTCTCCTGTCGGATCAACGTGCAGGATCGCATCGTAGTTCCTTCCATCGGGACGTCGCAGGTGGATGATGTCGCTGTCGAGTATCCGGCGGTGGCGTTTGTAGAAATCCACCCACTTTTTTACAAGTGTCTTAGTTTCCGGTGTATCGTAAAGTTGCGGCCCCCGGTAGCAAGCCTGTACACCCGCACCAAACAGATTGGCGAGACGCTGTTCATAATGAGGGAGGTGCTCATGGAGCGGTTCGATGGTAGCGGCTGGGCCGCCTCCGTGGTATTCGACCAATGGGACAAACATCCAGCCCATGGAAGGAGTTTTCTCCCAGGTACCATCGTAGATATTCTGCCGTTCGATGATTTCCTGGTATTCGCGAGGCAGCGACCAATTGGTTTCCCGGTACCCCATTGCAATTTTGGTACTTCCCTGCAGGAAATACCAGTCGGGTACATTGAGGTAAATTCCCTTCGACCGGCACCACCGATAGAAATCGCGTATCCGGACGAATTGTTTCCATTGCGAATCTTCGAGACCGCGGTGGCCGGGATGGTGATGCGATGCGCATACATCGCCCGGGTAGGATCCATCGTGTTCGAGGATGTCCATGCCTGTTTTTTCATAGAAATCATAGAGCGTGTTAAAATACCGATCGCCCCATTCACTCAACAGGCAGGGGGAACGGCCAAATGTAGGTTTCATCCCCGGCGGCATTACCACGTCGTTATTGGCATCGATGGATCGGCTGGCTAGCAGCGAATAGCCACCCAGAGCGACTCCTTTGCTACGTGCATAGTCGCGTAATGACTTCATCCGTTGGATGTTGGCTTCGGTGGTGTCTTCCAGGTTGAATCCGCTACCGAACGTCATGATCACCATTTCGAAACCTACCTCCGCACTTTGGTCGATCGCTTTTTTAACAGACGCATCGTCGGCGCTCCGCACGTGCATAATGATGGGGTTCTCCTGTGTCCACGGGGCGATCGTTCGGTACATCCTCCGTTGTGCCAGCCCCCTCCGCTCACGGTCGGAACTGTCATAGAGCAATTCCCATAAGCGCATACTTTCAAAGGGCTTTCCCGGGGATATTTCCTGCCCGACACCGTGTTTCGGCTCACAGACCAATACGGTAGGCGTTCTGAGCGCGTAATTGACCTGTGTGGTATACGTAGAATCTTCGCGCCACTCCACGCCGGCATTTTCCGATGCATTTGGCGACATCGAGCCAAATGCAAAATCACTTTGAGCGAAAATCGGTGGAAGCTCCCAGCGTTGCTTGTGTTCGACAGCGCTTTCGGCCTCAGTTACAGCCAAGTGCTCGGTACGGATGTTGTTGACAATTACTTCATCCTTGCCGTCATACGCGACGGTTACCCACTTGCCGAGCATGGGAACGCCATCGTATAGTTCATACTGTACATGGACCGTGAGATCACGGAGAAAATCCATATCGCGGGAAGGGGCTATGGGCTCGCCAAGCAGTACAAGGCTTTCCACATGGCTTCTTCCGATGTTTCCGGTTCTCGGACCGGGATCAGCTCCTCCGGTAGGGTCGGTTTTTCCGATCCTGATTTTTTCGGGCGCCGCTGTTGTTTCGACAACAGCCAACGTTTGGTATTCCTTGCCGTTTACAGAAACGGCACAGCGGACTTTTCCTTCTTCCAGTTGCAGCCGTAAAAAATGAGATGCCGAGGGGTCCATCCCTCTAACATATCGGATGGTACCCCTATGGAGCAATCCATAACTCCGGTTTCCGGGCGAGAGAAACAGCTTCAGGTTATCATTACCGGGGTAGGTCAATGTCACGCCCGGGCCGTATTCGGTAGATCGGTCGGTACCGGCATTGATTCGCGCGACGACTACCCGGGTGCTCGCCGGTAGCGGCTGCTCGGCGAAAACAGGGTGATTTTCCGGTCCCATCATTTCGCCGGGTTTCCCTTCATTGATAAAGGATGCACTCCGATCATCGTTTGCCGAAACCAACTTCCAGGCGGGGGATAGCCTCCTGAATGGATCGTCCACTAGTTTCTGCCGTTGATCGTCGCTTGTAAGGCGCAGGATATGCTGTTGAATGGTGGCCTCGTCTGCTTTATATGAAAACCGTAGCATCATGCCTTCCGCCGCTTCGGCTGGTTTCGATAGCCATTCGGTACGGGGTGCCCACGCAAAGCGGTTTTCAAGGGGTTGACGATCCCATGACACCAATTTAAGGCTCAGGGGATCGGCCTCAAGTTGCGGTATCCATGCAGGATCGAGGTAATTTTGAACCGGCTGTCCAATCAGCCCACCCACCCTGATTTCGTGACCATTGACCCATAAGATAGCTTCGGGTGAGATGGATCGGAGCAATGCTTCTCCGGTGATCAGGTTGTCCAGACCGATGGTGGCCCCACCGGGGGTTACCGAAAATGTACGGGTAATGAGGCCGTTGCTCAGCGCAAGGTGGTTGTCTGCGGTCTGGAAAACCGCTGCTTTTTGGGAGACAGAATGGATTAGCCAATCTTCGTGCACGGCGGGTTGGTCGGCATAGTTCGGGAGATCGGTGATATCGCCGGTTTGAGCCAATGACGGGGTATTGGATAGCCCAGAAAAGGCCGCGATGACAGCAGCTATTCGGATGAGATGATGCATATTGAGAATCGTTATCGGTTTCTATTTTGTCATAAATTTCCATGAAAAATCCCGGTAGCCGGAAGGATAATCGGCTTTAACGGTTGATTGGCTCCCTTTCAATTTGCCGCCCTCATGGGTGACGCTCAATTTAAACAGGCTGTAGGTGCCGTTTTCATAGTTGAACGTGGTTCCGTCATCGTCATATAGGTACGTCGAATTTTCGGCTTTGCCGTAGTGCCTTACGGTGAGCCCGACCTTTTCGCCGTTTTCAGGCACATGGAGCATAGGAGGCATCATCGGGATGATTCCACCGTCGCGTACAAAAAGTGGGGTGTAGTTCAACGTGGTCGGCACTTCAATGATTTCGCCATCGCCTACATAATCGCCGGTATAGAAGTCGTACCACTTACCTTTGGGCAAAACGACCTTTCTGGTGGTGTCTCCGGCGAACAAGGGTGCCACCAGCAGGTAGTCGCCCAGCATGAACTGGTCTTTTACCTCGGGTACGACGGTTGTGGTATACGGGTTGTCTGAGGAATGCAATTGCGTTTTTTCGGCGTTGGCCGAATAGTTAAAACCTTCGACTAGGGGCATCGCCCGCACAGGCGGTTTACCTTCCAAGTGATACTGAGCGAAGGTGGTATACAGGTAGGGGAGCAGCTGCATGCGCAAGAGCATGACATCCTTTACCTGTTTTTCGACTTCGGGGAACGACCACGGTTTGGTGCCGTCGGCCCAGGCGTTGAGCATGGCCATGGGCGAAAAACACACGGCCTGCATCCGTCGGAGCCATTCTTCTGCGGTTTTTGATGAACGGGCTTCCGGCGTCCAGAGCACACCGATGAAGCTGCTGTTACAAAGTGCGGTGATGAAGTCGCGATGGTTGTAATAGTCGTTATAAAGCACATAAGGAAGGGAAGCGGCTCCCGCGTTAGAAGCGCGCACGAGGCCGTAGGTACGCTGGTTTTTTTCCCGGAACCAGTCGGCTGTCATTTTCTGGAATTGAAGTCCATATACCTGCCGCATCTGTTCGGCGCTGGTTTCAGAAGGAAATTTGGCTACATCGGGCCATAGCCAATTGTCGTAACCATCCACTTCATCCACTTTAAAACCCGACACGCCGATGTCAAGGTGTTGTGTGGTGAAGAGCTGTTTATAGAGCTTACGCGCTTGGGGCATAAAAAAATCCGGCACTTCTCCCACCCATACGGTATGCGAGCCAGTGTAAGGTGTAATTTTTTTATAGATGGGTGAATAGCTGGATACATACGGATTTATCCACAGGTTAACACGGATGTGCCGTTTCAGCAATTCGTTGATAAAATAGTTTGGACGGGGAAACCGGGTGCTATCCCAAACAAACGTATTGGGGTATGATCGGGATTGCCAGCCAGGCTCCAAGCCTACAAAGCTCAGTGGATATCCCTTCGCATTAAACTGTTCGACTTCGTTCATCACCTCTTGGTCGCTGTACAGCGTGGGCGTTCGGTGGGTAAACCCTAAACCCCACTTCGGAGGCAATATACCGCCACCGCAGTACAGGTTGTAGCGTTGGACCACTTCCATCATATTCTTTCCCGCAAACACGTAGATTTCGGTGCCTGATGCGGGGATGGCGATTTCCACCGCATCCGAATAGGGCTGTGGGTTCCAGTCGCGTTGGGAGTTCCGGTTCATTTCAGGTGGCGGATCATTGCTGTCTTTCCGTACCCCCGTCCCGGCATAAACGGTGAGGTATCTTGCCGTGTTTATGAGCACTCCATAGCCGTTGTCGGTGACATAGAAAGGAACAGGCGCGTGGGTGCGGCCATTGTCGGTACCTCCATAATGGTCGACCCGCAGTTGCTTGATGGTACCGCGCTGTTTGACCGATTTGAATTGCAGCCCCAGTCCATAGATCTCTTCGCCGCGGCGAAGCGGAAAGCGGAGGCTGGTGAGGTGATTGTGTACTTCGGCGACCCCTTCGTTGAGCTGGGCTGGAAAAGGTAGGTTTCCCAGCAAGGTCAATGCTTCGATGCGAGGTTTAATTTCGGCCACGGACAGCGGAGAGATCGGATCGGGTGTGCCGACAATCCCTTTCCATACACCGGGGGCTACCTGTTGCCAGGGGATGTTCGTGGCGATACTTGGTTCCCGCCTGCAATACCCCGGGTAGGTATGAAAGACGATTAAAAAGCTTATTAAGGTTCGCTTTATCATAGTGGTTATTAGGGTGCTGTTACCTCTTCTCCTTTTCCTGCGGTTTTAATCTCCAGGTGAAGCTTCGGCAGGCCTTCTCCGGTGAACACTGCATCGATTGACAGGTTATTCATTCCGCTGGCCACCTTTGGAAAAGGGTTCGGTAAGTTAATCGTTTCCAACAATTTCCAGTTGCGGTCAAATACCTGGACCTGTTTTTCATTGACCAGTTTTAGCCGCTGGAAGGATGCCATCTTTACGGGGATTTTTACCACATCGTGATTGCTTACCGCGATGGACAGCTCTTCAATGGCTGCATCGCCGCCATTCGGATCGGCAATGAAATTAACGATAATAATCGGAACTTGCGCTTCGAACGGATTTTTGAATTCAAATTCACTGTTTACCGGTTCTCCCGGCTGGCGGATTTTACGTTGGTATTCGTGCCGTTGTACCGAGTAGGGGTAGAGAAGCCATTTTCCCGGACTTACCGGTTGCAGGTGAAATTCATTGTTGATGTCCTTCATGCGCAATTTCTGTGCAGGATTGAAGGCACCGGCCATGCGTGCCGATTCCCAGTGTTTGATGGTGTGGAAAATAGTGTCGGCTTGTCCATTTTTCGTCACTGCGTCGAAATTGACACTAAATGCAAAACCAGCATCAAATCCCGCTGCCCTCGCCAACAACCATTCCGTATCTTCAATACTGGTTTGGGTAGACATGCTAAACCATCCGAGCATGGCAGGCAATAGGTTGCGGCGATAAAAATCCTGGTTCATCAATCGATATTGCGTTTGGCTTTCCCGAAAACCTGCATACCAGGGCTCGCCCCAGTTGTATCGGGTATTCATGTGCCAATTAAAGTGGCTTGGGTTGCTAGCATCGTTGATGACGTTTCCTTTTAATGTCGGATTGAGGTGGTCGTACCATGTTTCTGTAAAAAGGGCCCGGGCATATTGCCCCATCCCGGTAGACCAAACCCCTTCAAGCCCGTCAAAGGAAATTTGCTTTAATCCCGTCTCATTGAAGAGATCCGCAAGGTTTGTAGCAATCTCTTCGGCAAGTGCCGCATTGGGTAAGAACACCTTATACGGATGATCCATTAATTTGGCGATGGCTGCGCTTTTTTTATGCGACACAGCTTGTGTGCCATATGCGCCCCGAACACAACCGATCAATTTCCAGGGTGCTTCGGATGACACTGCTTGATATCTGATGATCTCATTGTCGATTACGGCCGCTTTCAACGTATTGTTTTTTAGTTGGTTGAAAAACAAAGGGGATTCGATCGGTATTTCTTCCGAATCAGCAGTAATTTCCGAAGTCAATGCACTTTGCCCTACCTTGGCCAATCGGGCATCCGGTACGGGGGTAACATACCGGTCGTTTGTCGTAATAAACCCCGACAGCGTATGGACCCCTAATGCAACACCTTGTGCTTCGGCCCGGCTGACGTAGTTTTTAAGACTTTTATGTTGTTGCGGAAACGCCTTTTCTTTTAACCGGAAATGCCCCCAGGTCTCGAACGGATCACCATGATATAGATATCGTAAACCTGCTTTTTTTGTAAGTTTGATTGCATTGTCCAGGTTGTCTCCATCGAAATTCAGAATAAGGTAGGAAGCAGTTGCTTGCGGACTGATTTTGGCCCATACGCCATCAATCAGCGGGTGGGGCAACCCTTCGGCGAGTTCGATTTTGCCGATGGTTGAAAGTGCATCTTCCGGTGGACCGCCGAATAGCGCGATTGCCGAACCGATGACGCCGCCGTCTTCATAACTAGGGGCTATGTAATGGGGGTGATCCCAATTGTTGATTTCCCGTGTTCTGGCTCTGTTGCGTGTATAAGCTTGTAAAATGCTGCCGAAATCTGTTGCTTTTGCTGTCTGTCCGCGGTATTGTTTCTTGGTTCTCGCTTCTTCGCTGATATCTTCCAGACTGCCTGTTTGGAAGATATCGAACGACGGTTCTATATCGCTCTCTTCACTGGGATACCCTCCCAGTGTTTTAACGTTGAGCGCTTGGATACCTACCGCGAAATGTGGGTCTTTTACTACTCCTACGCTTTCCCCGATGGATTCATGGATCGTGGTTGGAAACGGCCCCCAGACGACGAGTTCAATTTCTTCCGGATATTCCACTGTTTTAAGTTCAAACCGGATGTAGTCGGCCTTTGCCTCAGCTTGTATATCTGCCGTTCCATTTTTTCCGAAAGAAAGTTTTAACCCATTCCCATTTTGGGCGACTCCGGTGGGATTGATGTATTGTCCGTTTGCGCGTATCGCCAACAAAGGAGCCGTGAGGTCACGAGGAATGTATTCCTTTTGATTGGATTTGTCATACAAACTGACTACGAATCCGCTGGCATCGACGGTTAATCTAAAATCGGTTGTATTGAAATGAATCTCCTGGGCTTCGACCGCGAGGTGTGCAAGGGTTATTACAAAAAGTAATGCATATTCTTTTATCATGTGTCTATCAATTTACTATCGTTAGTTGGTAAAGGGCGCAAGCTAGCTTGCGCCCTTTGAGGCTGATTGAATTAATTTAAAGTTCCGGGTTAAAATTACCGCCCCAGCCTACGTTTTGTTCCAAATTGGAGTTTTGATTAATATGTGTAAGTTGGATCGGGAAAAAATAATAGCTTTCGGGCATGACCATTTCTTTGGGACCGTTTGTAATCAACTCTACGACCTCATAGGTGAAGTCTTCCGGCAAAAGTTCGAATGCGTTGCCTTTTGCAATGTCATCCGCTGTCAGGTTTTGCGGCGTGTGGCCATTGACGGCTGTTGCCATGATTCCATATTTGTGCATGCCATCCAACAGGTGTAACATCCGGTGCCTTCTTAAATCCCAGAAACGTTGGCCTTCAAATGCAAACTCGATGCGCTTTTCGTCTAAAATAGCTTGGCGCATCTCTGCACGTGACATGTTGGCTTTTAGTCCAAATAATCCATCTGCTCCTTCGGTGATACCCGCGCGCCGCCGTATGGCTTTCAATACTTCCAGAGATTCATCGGATCTGCCGGTTTCATTGGCCGCTTCGGCATAGTTAAAGAGCACTTCTGCATACCGGATTTCGGGCCAGTCCACGTCATTCAGTTCTGCCTGGGCGGATGGCAACGCTTCCTGAATGCCTTTCCGGGTAAATAATCCCGTACGGTAAGCGGTTTCTCCCTGGATGGAAAAGCCGAAAACATCCATGGATTTGGCGATTACATTCATGGTGTATTGCCGGCGACCGGCTATCCCACTTAATTCATAGGTGGCACCGTTCCATACCATGATGGCATCAAACCGCGGGTCACGGTTCTCCCAGAAACGCTGAATGCTGTAGGTATATTCGGAAGTCGGATCTCCAGGTTTCTTTCCGTCCTTCATGGGGAATGCTTCCGCAAATGCCCAAATGGGTTGGTCTCCGCCGGTTGCATTCTTAGATTCAGACAGCGGGCGTACGGCATGTTCCTGACGTCCGTTTGTTTTGGCCGGTTCTTCGAAAATCACGGAAAGTATATTTTCCCGATGCCCTTCGGTCTCAAACACCTGGGTGTAATCGTCCAACAGTCCGTACCCATGTTGGTCCAAGAAGTCTTTGGCCGCTTTGTTGGCATTGTAGGCATCTGACCAATAGGCATTGTCATAAGGATTTGCCGAATTGAATTGGGGTGACGCTTTATATAGCAAGACCCGACCCTTGAACGCATAGGTAGACGCCTGATCGATCCTTCCCCGATCAGCTCCGTCGTATTTGGGTGGTAATAGCGCAGCGGCTTCATCCAGTTCTTTTAGGATGAAATCAAAACATTCAGCCGTGGAATTCCGCTTGACCAAGAGATCGTCCGTCACCTCCTGAGGAACTTCAATGATGGGAACACCTCCGTGGTAGTATACCATTTTAAAATAGAGAAAGGCACGCAGAAATTTGGCTTGCCCGATAATGGGATCTTTTTTGTCCGCCGGAATGGGGCTATTCGGTAGTTCTTTCAGCAAAATATTGATTTTCCGGATGGCATCGTACGGCCAGAATTTCATCGCAGTATTTTCGGTAGTAATCCAGCCCTCTCCGTTAATACCCCCGCTTTCATCGGCATTATTTCCTGAATTAACGGGCCATCCATTTAATGTGCTGTAATACAGATTGCTTAGGTAGGCATTTGTGGTTGCTGCGTCGTCAAATGTACCCGTTGCGGGATAGCTGCTCAAATTTTCCACATCATTCAGTACATTTCCGCACCCAGTAAATATAACGAGCGACAAACAAAAAACAACTAGTTTGCTCGCGTTCAAGTTACAATATGTTAACGTATTCATATCCTTCGTGTTAAAAATTAATATTCAAGCCGCCCGTAAATGTTCGCATTAAGGGATAGGAATCCAGCGTATTCTGTTCGGGGTCGTGTTCAGCTAAACCGGAAATACTGAATAAGTTTGTTGCGTTGACAAAAAATTGTACACGTTGTACACCTATACGGGAAAACCATTGTTGGGGTAATGCATAACCGAGGTCAATATTTTTTAATCGGAAGTAAGCACCGTTCCGGAGCCAGAAAGTGGATGCAGCCCCGCCGACATCGGCTGTATTCCACTCGCCGGTTACCCTGGGGTAAGTAGCGTTGGGATTTTCAGGTGTCCAGTAATCGCTCGCCCACACATTGAAATAGGGACGGTCGACTTGAAATACCCCGCCGCCGTTTCGCGTGCTTACCATGCGGTCGTAGGCCCCAACGCCCTGGAAATGTGCATTGACAGCCAGTCCTTTCCATTGCAGGCGGAATCCGACGCCGTAATTGATTCGCGGGGCGCCGTTGTCGGAAAGATAAGTGAAGTCGTTGTCATCAATTTTTCCATCGGGTCCTTCCGTGTAATTGGCGCCGCGGATATCTTCAAACAGTAAGTAACCTAATTTAGGGTCCCGCCCGAACTGCGTGAAGCCTTCGGGTATTGCGTCAAGTTGTTCCTGCGTGCGGATAATTCCTTTTGAAATCAAGCCATAGATGCGGTTTGCGGGCTTTCCGATAACACTTCTCCAATTGTCTTTATAAGTACCATCGGTAAGTGCCTGTGCCTGATCAAATAGATCCCATTGATCTATGGCGTATCCCAGATTGCCATAAACGGTGTAGTTGAGTTCGCCAATGCGGTTGTTCCAGTCTGCATTGAATTCTACTCCTTTCCACGATCGTTTGGCATAGTTTACATTGGGTAGTGTAGCACCCAGCGTAGACGGTGTAGATGCCAAACGAGCGCCTAGGATGTCCCGTTCTTCGCGTTCAAAATAATCAATTGCTCCTGTGAGGCGGTTGTTTAGTATACCGAAGTCCGCCCCTACATTCCACATGGCAGATGTCGACCAGGTAATTAATGGATTGGGCATGGCCCCCGGCGCTAGGCCATCAGACAATGTATTGCCAAAGATGAATCCCGTACTTTTGGCGTATGTCTGGCTCCACTGGAATGCAGGGATGGGATCACCATTTGGATAGGTGTCGTTGCCGGTTGTTCCATATGAGCCTCTTAGCTTGAGTTCGTTAAGCCATCGGACATCTTGAAGGAAACGCTCTTCGGATAAACGCCATGCTGCTGAGCCGGAGGGAAAAAATCCCCATCGGTGGCTTGGGGCAAATTTGTAATTTCCATCATAGCGGAAGGAGAATTCAGCAATGTATTTACTGTTAAAGGTATAGTTCAGACGCCCGATATAAGATTCCCTTGCAGCTTGGGTTTCATTTCCACTAAACCACCTTTTCGTGTTGTCAGAAGATGCGTTGTAAATCTGATCAATGGAAGTAGTAAGTAAATCATCCGCTCGGCCGTTTAGGTATTTTCCATTGTCCTTGGCTTGTTCGTATACGGCAAGTGCCGAGATGTCATGAAGACCGAAGTTTTTGTCATAACGTAGGTACCAGTTGAACTGATAGGAATTGTAAAAACCGGCGTCTTCGGCGATGTTTGGATAAGTAGCACTTAGGTTGTGGATGTTTACTTTGGTGGGATCTATCGGTCCGGGCACAAAACGGTTTGTGGTACTGGCTGGCTGGAAGATGTATGAGCGGTTGTGGATAACGAACGATTTCATATTGCGATCATAGGCATTGTAATGGCCTTGTAGGCTGGTGCTTAATCCATCTACATAGTCGCTTAGATCGAGGTCAAAACGAAGTATTCCATCAAGATTCCGATATTTCAGGTCGCGATATCCGCCGCTGTTTACCATCAATTCGACCGGATGCCAGGCTCCCGGCACGACAGGGAAATCATCTGTTGACGTACTCGGATTGCCATTGGCATCGACATAAAACGGATAGAGCCGTGTCCAATTGAAGGTTGCCCGAAAGAAGTCACCGACATTAAAGTCTTCAGCGCCGTCATATGGCCAATACCAGCGATGGTAGTTGCGTTGATTGCCGCTGAGGTTTAGATTGATCTTGAAATTCTTGGAAATATTGGCCGTTACATCGGAACGGAAGTTATACCGGTCAAAGTTCAGGTTTTTATAAGAGCCCTTTTCATTGTGTGTGCCCAAAGACAGATTATACAGCAATATTTCCGATCCACCCCGTACACCCAGATTGTGTTGTTGGACCGTCGGAGTTTGCCAGATGTAATCGTTGATGCGATAACTTTTGTCCTTGAAATAATCATATATTTCCTGTCCGTAGGGCTTGGGTTGTCCCATAGAAACCGCCATTTGATTCACGTATTCGATTTCCTGCGTAGCGGAGAAATCCTGAATGGGCTGTGTGGGATTAGAAAACGAATAAGATCCTTTGTACTCAAAAGATGGTTTTTGCACAATACCCTGCTTGGTGGTTACTAGGACTACCCCATTTCCAGCTTTTGATCCGTATACAGCAGCACTTGCGGCATCTTTTAGAAAATTAATACTTTCCACTTCATTTACATCCAAGGCGTCAAAATCAGCTTTCCCTTTGATCACTCCGTTGATGACGTACAGCGGTTCTTGAAAACTACCCCGGATGCGGATACTTGATGAGGCTCCGGCTAACCCCGAGGTACCTACAACAGTGGCACCTGGAATACGGCCGGCCAGCGTGTTGGATAGGTTCGCAGCAGGTATATTGCCAATATCATCTGTTTTAACAGAGGTGATGGCACCCGTCAGGTTCACGCGTTTCTGAGTTCCGTAACCTACCACGACCACTTCATCCAAGTTGGTCTGATCTTCTTCAAGTACCACCGTCAGGTTGTCTGACTGGACAGGGATTTCTTTTGCGAAATAGCCGACATACGAAAATACAAGTATTGCATTGACATCAGCCACCGTGATTGAAAATGAGCCGTTTTCACCCGTGGTTGCACCATTTTCCGTGCCCTTTTCACGAATAGATACACCTACAAGCGGGGTGCCTCCGGCGTCCAATACACGGCCGCGTATCAAGGTTTGCCTGGATTGTACGTTTCTTGGTTGATCGGCCTTGTTCAGCACAATGTTCTTTTTTCCGTATACTTCATAGGAAATGTGCAGGGGCGTTAAGAGTTCTTTCAATACCGAGGACAACGTATGTTCCTTGGAAGAAATCCGACCGGTTTGTTCCGCTTGGATCAATTCTGGACTGTAAATAAAATTAACGCCATAAGCCTGACCGATGCGTTCGAGCAATGTTTCCACGGTCTGGTTCTTTCCTTCAATTGAGGCTGTCTTCTTCAATATACTCTGCGCACGACTGTCGTTGGCAAAGCTCGAAACGGCTAACATCAAAGAAAAGAACAATTGTAAGGTGCTTACCCTCATAATGAATAACAGTATTGGGTTTTTTTTCATAATTTTGATTGTTAGATTTTGTAAAAAGATTTAACAAAAAGTCCTAAATCGCTGTAGCGAACGGCCAATTCAAGTAGGCGATTAGGATTACTTTTTTCCGTCGTCAACGCTTTGCATTGGCGACGGCTTATTGGGTTTATATTTTATATCACCATAGGCATCGGATTTTAGTTGTCGCGAGAAAGTTGAGTGAACACAATTCTCCCATCCACAATACGGTAAGTTATTTCAGCTGCTCTGCTGATCAGGTCTAATTTTTCAAACAGGTGCATTTCCCGCAATGAGGCTGTAATGGTTCTTGTTTCGAGAACGGAGTCGGCCACGGAAATGTCGACATGGTATTGGTCGCTCAATGCCTTTAAAACGGTCTTTAAAGGGGTTGACTTGAAATGCTCATCAAAGGTTGGCGAGGGAACATCGTTTGGGGTTAGCGGGCTTGACGGCTGCTGTAGCTCCGATTTAGAATAAATGATTTCTTGATTGGCGGTTAAATAAACCGGCATTTCAGTTTCTGTTGTCGAGTCAGTTTCTGTTTTTTTACGCACTTCCACCATACCACTTTGAACGGTCACCTTACTTTTTGCCAATGTTTCCGCAGCTTTTACCCGAAAACTTGTGCCGAGCACGGTGGTTGTCAGGTAATCGGTCTTCACGCGGAAAGGGTGATCTTTTTCGCTGACCACCTCAAAGAATGCTTCGCCTCGCAAATAGATTTCCCTGTTTTCAGTAAAAGTTTGTTCATTATAGACGATGTAAGCATTGGCTTCCAAAATAACCGTGGAGGTGTCTGGTAGTAAAACCAAAAGTGGTTTATCGGCGGTATTGGTTATTTTCGTTTCTTTTGCGGTGGCTACCTCTGCGCGTTCAATAATCAGCTTACCGGTTGTCGGGTAGGATGGGGTACGGTAAAAGAAAAATGCAGTGGCGCAACAAGCCAAAACGCATGCGGTTGCCAAATAGCGCTTCCACGAGCGAATAAAATGATTTCTCTTACTTGCAGCTACGGTTTCGTCTGCATTCGCGTGTAAATGTGCCACGATCTGTCTGCGCATATCGGCGGGCATCGTCTTTCCGCGCCTTATCCGTAAGGCTGAGATAATTTTTTTGGCTTCATCTGCTTTGGATTCGCACGCAGGATAGAGGATGAACACCGCTTTCCAATATTCGTTCGAAGTTTCAGACGGGGCAAGTATCCAATCGAGAAAGTGTTCATCCGTGAGAAAGTCTTCCGTACCGTAGGTGCTGTATTTTTCCATTATATTTCAAGCATGATTCTACCTAACTAAAGGCGGTGGAATCTAAAATCTACTCGGTATCTGGAAAAAAAAGTTAATTGTTATAGATGTCGCTGTCTTTTAGACGCTTATATTTTAGGGTGTTGCCGATATCAAGAGGCAAAGTGCAAGGATGCAATCCCGTATTGACGGATAGTTCATTAGTTTTTTAAGCGCGAGTAAGGCACTGTATTGAAGGTTATACACCGACTGAGGGTTGAGCCCCATCAGTTCTGCAACTTCTTCTTGTTTAAGATTTTCATAAAAACGCAAGTAAATAATTTCGCGTTGGCGGGGACTAAGTTTATTGATATATGCTTTTAAGGCGGTGTTAACAGGTTCCATTAACCCCGGGTGATCCTCCAGTTCAATGACAAAGCGCGCTTCATTCATTGGAATGTCGTCTAAAGAAGACATTCGTTGCCATTTACCCGATTCCCTGACAATCCGTTGTCTAAGTGCTTTCATCAAATAAAATTTGATGCAGGTTGTTTCGCTGAGGTGTTCTCTGCGGTGCCACAGGGTGAGAAATATATCCTGAATGCAGTCTTTGATTAACTCGTCATCGGCCGAAAAACGTTTGCCATACCCATAAAGTATATCGCTATACTGATTGACAAGTTTGGTGAAAGCATCTTTATCTCCCCGTTGAAATCGCTTCCACAAGAATAAATCAGTCCATTGCGTTCCCATATCATCTCCTTGTTAGTATAGTCCATCGACAACACGCAGGCAAATTGGTATTGCATATTTACTTTAAAGAGCGCATAAGCTATTCATTTTTATTACCCTAACTATCTATCAGGTTAGCGAAGATACGCAATCGTTTGTGTTTGTTAATCGACGTTTTTACCAATTTTCCCCAGATGCGTATCCTGAAAGCTGGAGGCATATTTCAGTCCATAGCCGAGCATACGATCCATTGCGCTGTGCCCAAGTAAGACGAGGCCGGCCAGCAGTACCGTTTGCTGCCCGGTATACCACCCGATCCCTATCAACAAAACAGCGATACCCTGATGGTGGAAGATATTATAGAGCACGGCACCCCACTTGTTATTGATGACATAGCCTACCATGCTAATATCTGGGAGTAATAGCAGTGCAAAGAAAAGCCACCAGGCGTGACCAAGGGCAAGTGTGGCGACGTAACACGCTAGCAATATTCCAACGGATTCCAGTTTAAGCAGTAGGTTCATTTGTATATAATTTTAATCATGTCGGGTTTATCCGGTTTACATTATCCGGATGAAAGTACGTTATAATAGCCAAAAAAAAGCAGATTTTTTGCAGATCAACAGAAATTTCTTTAAAATTGATTTGGAATAGTAGACTAAATCCGTCGAGATTTAAAAACGATAATAGATCAATATGCAATTATGAACAAACGCGAATTCTTAAAAAACAGCACCTTGGGTGCATTGGGGCTGATGTTGGCGCCGTCGTTATTGAAAGCTTCCCTAACCAATACCCGGTTACGAACCGCTCATATCGGCGTGGGCGGCATGGGAGCGTCAGATCTACAGGCTATTTCATCGCATCCGGCCGTTGACGTGGTGGCGCTTTGCGATGTGGACGCCATTAACTTGTCGGCGGCCCACAAGCTCCATCCCAAGGCACGTGTGTTTTTTGATTACCGGGTCATGCTGAACGAACTCGGACGTGAGATTGACGCTGTCATTGTATCCACTCCGGATCACACGCACGCGCCGGCTTCCCTCTTGGCTATGCAGATGAATAAGCCCGTCTATTGCCAGAAGCCGTTGAGTCATTACGTATCCGAGTCGCGAACCATGAAGAAAATGGCCGCCGAAAAGAATTTGGTGACCCAAATGGGGATTCAGGTGCATTCTTTTTACGACTATAAACTGGCCACGCTGCTGATTCAGTCCGGTATCATCGGAAAGGTACATACGGTCTATGCCTGGTCGCCGAAAAACTGGGGGTACGACGGCGCTCCCCCAACGGGTGAAGACCCGGTTCCGCCGCAACTGGACTGGAACCTTTGGTTGGGTACATCATCGAAGAGACCTTATAAAAGCGAAGTGTACCACCCGGGGAATTGGCGGAAATTAATGGATTACGGTTGCGGCACCCTGGGCGACATGGGCGTACATATTTTTGATACTCCCTATAACGCCCTGCAATTGGATGTGCCGAGAACCATTACGACCGAATGCAGAGCCCCGAACGGATTCGGTTATCCTGAACACAATGCAGTAACCTATGAGTTTCCGGGTACCAAATACACGACAAAGTCGTTAAAATGGGTTTGGTATGATGGTGCGGGTACCCCACCTATCCATGAAGATCTTGTGCTACCTGGTATGGATGCAAAGGCGGATAAATCACAACCAAGCAAGGACGGCAGCATGGCAGAAAAAATATCCCTTGATGCTGGGGTAGCCGGCGAGCATGAATTGCCAGAACAGGGAGCCATGTTTGTAGGAAAGAAAGGGCGGTTGTTGCTGCCACACTTTATGCAACTGCCCCGAAAAATCGTCAGAGGGAAATACGTGGATATTTCTGAAGAGATTGCCAAGCTTTCTAGGGAGCATAATCTAGGAGAACCCATTCGCGATTATGAAACGGAGGGTGCCAAGCATTATCACCAGTTTGTTGACGCCTGCTTGGGCAAGGCAACCTGTTCGGCGCCCTTTGAATATGGCGCACGATTGACAGAGACCATTCTTTTGGGGACTATTGCGGGCCGTTTCCCGGGTGAAACTTTGCATTGGGATGCAGAAACCGCTAAATTCAAAGAAGAAAAAGCCAATGCGTTTTTGACCGGAGCGTACAGGGAGTTTTAAGGTTTAATTAGGAAGCCGCCTCATCGGTAATGTGGCGGCTTCCTGAATATAAAGGAACATCGGTATTAATAACCCGGATTCTGTTCCAAGTTGGGGTTGACCGCAATTTGCTGGCTCGGGATGGGGTATACGAGTGTATGTGGTCCTGGATCCGCAGCTTTTTCCTGCCAAGGCTCCAGGAATTTCCCAAATCGGATTAAATCTTGCCTCCGCCATCCTTCCCAATACAGTTCACGTCCACGTTCGTCTAGCAATTCATCCAACGTAAGCGCTCCGAGTGCAGCAACGCCTCGATTGGTACGAATGCTATTCACCAGCGCCATTGCGTTGGCAGGCGTACCCGTTCCGCCGCGCAGGATCGCCTCTGCTTTCATCAACAAGACATCGGCGTATCGGAATACCACCCAGTCGTTGTTGCGTTGGCCGGAAGGCACACTGTAATCGAATGCATATTTCATCGGTCTGATGCCAGCGGTTTCAAGTGTCGCACCGGAAGTCCGGATCGTAACCTCACGTGTAAATGAGAGTGGCTGGCTGGCAGGATTCCTTGCCATTAACGGTTGGTCATTTTCAAGATTATATTGCTGACCGATCAAAAAGCCAACGTTGCGCCGATGACCGGGATTGTTCATGGTATCGGCCGGATATTCATAGGCAATTCCCAGCCGTTCGTCACCCTCCTCAAATAGGTCATAATAGTCTGATAGGGTACACCAGCCATTCCAGCCGCCGGGAGTCATGTTATAGTGCGCGATGGTGTTCCATGTCCGGTCGATGTTGCCCCCCCGTACACCGAATTCGTTATACAAGGTAAAGATGTTTTCGGTTGAAACGGCGTCGTTGTGGGGTGCAAAATTATCGAAGTACTTACCCGGAGGGGAAATTTCATACTGGCCGCTGGCTGTTATCTCATCCGCCAGGGTGATTACCTGATTCATATCGGCGGGATCGAATGTCGGACTTTCTCGATTGAGAAATGACCCTTTGTTCAAATAAAGCTTCATGAGTAGTGTCTTTGCGGCATTTTGACTGGCTACATAGGCTTTGCCGCTGGCGGGCAGATCTCCCAGGATTGCATTGAGTTCACTGGTGATAAAATCAATGGCTTCCGTAGGTTGAAGCGTAATGGGCGGTTCCCTGAAATTATCGAGGTCTTCACGGTAGGGCACCATTCCCCACAGGTTCAATACGTCGTACATGCTAAGCGCGCGAATGAAGCGAGCTTCTGCGGCTTGCTGTGGTGTGGGGTTATTGCGCAGCACGTTGGACGCTTGAAACTGTGCGGTCAGTAACGTTCTGAACGTGTTGTTCATATAGGAATTATCGGCATTCCATGTGTGTTGGTGAATCGCCCGGTGCATGCCGTTGTCATCCCAGTCGCCGCCGCGGGTGGGTGCCATGGCCGCATCGGTTGAGATCTCTTCGAGTACCCACCGTTGCTCCTGTTGATAAGGTTCGTTAAGCGCACTGTACGCTCCGATTAACAAGTCAGAAGGATTGACGTTGGTTGACCCCTCCTCCAATTCGCTTCTCAGTCTTTCGTCCAAGTCGGTGCAGGAAAAGGACAGTCCTGCGAGTAGTAGACAGGCTATGCTATATAGTTTAAAAGTATTCATGATGCGAATGTTTATAATGAGAAATTGAGACCCAAAAGGAACGTTCTTGCAGGCGGATACGGCAAATACTCGATACCGAGTGAAGGTATGCCATCCTGTGTGCCATCGGTATTGACTTCGGGGTCAAATCCGGTATAGCCCGTAAAGACCAAGAGATTTTGTCCGGTAATGGATATATTCAGATTTCGGATGGCCTTTCCGATGTTGCCTATATTATAACTTAGCGAGGCATTGGAAAGTTTCAGGAAATCCCCTTTTTCGAGGTACCGCGTAGAGGGTGCAGCAGAATTCGAGGTCGATTCGCCGGCTTGCGTGTCGAATACTTCTTCGGAAATATTGCGGTTGGAGAGGTTGTTTACGCCCAATACGGTGGCCATGGTATTGTTGAATAGGTAATGGCCGAACGCGCCGTGCATATTGACGGTCAGTGTAAACCTCTTATACGCAACATCCGTAGAGATGCCCAAGAGGTAATCGGGGTTGGGGCTGTTTACATAAAACTTGTTCAACGCCGGGTCTACGGAGGTGCCTATCGTGCCGTCGAGTCCGCGATACATACTGGTTCCGGTTTCTGGATCGATTCCTTCGAATATAGCTAGGTACCACACGTTGAGCGGTTGACCACTGACCATGCGCTGACCCAACACACCGGAGAAACCCTGACCGCGTAGGGCCGCAGTTTCGTAGTAACCCAGCAGTCCGTTTACGTTATTTTTCAGGAAGGTTGCATTGGCGCCGATATTCCAATTCCAGTTGTCGTTTTGAACGATATTTCCGTTTAACGCCAATTCGACACCTTCGTTGATAATTTCGCCATCGAGATTTACCCACAACCGGCCACCCGGCGCAGGCTGGGCCAGCGTTTGTTCAAACAGGGCGTCTGTGGTGGTTTTGCGGAAGTAGTCGATCGAACCGGAAAGCCGGTTACGGAAAAACCCGAAATCAAGGCCCGCGTTAATGGTAGATGAACTTTCCCATCTCAGGTCGGGATTGCCAAAATTCGCTTGTGTGATGCTTTGCGCCGAGAAAACAAACCGATCTTTTGACGCACCAGATGGAAATTCCTGGTTGCCTGTCATGCCCCAGCCCAGGCGCAGTTTGAGGTTGCTGATGTGTTCGCTATCCCGGAGGAACGATTCGTTGTAGAGGTTCCACGCAAAGGCGATGGAGGGGAAGTTGGCGTATTTGTTGTTTTCGCCAAATTTAGTAGATCCGTCTCGCCGGATCGTTCCCGTAAACAGGTATCGGTCTGCAAAATTCAGGGAAACCCGCGCGAAAAATGACTGGAGTTCGTTTGTGGGACTCCGATACGAATCGACCGACCGATTGCTGGCAATCGCATAATCCAGGTAGTCGTAATAATCAAGTCCGCCTAGGTTTGAAAATCCACTTCCGCTTTCCGCATTCCAGCGGGTGTCGAAGCTCAGGTATTCGTAGCCGACTACCGCATTCAGATTCAATGAGGTAGCAATTTCTTTATTGAACGATAGCGTATGGGTAAGCTGATGGTTCATTTCCGTATTGTTGTGGATATAGGCGGAACCGTTGTTGATGTTGTTGGGATTGATCATGCCCGCGATATACCTACCTGTGCGCCGGCCTGTCTGACTGGTGAGGCTATACATCAATCTATATTCCAGTTCATCCGTAATCTTATACGACGGGGAAATGCTGGTCAATAAGGTGTTTACCGTCGACCGGTCTTTGTAGGCTGCCAATGAAGTGAGCGGATTAATGAGGGTAGGCGATTGATAAGCCAATTCACCTTCGTTGTCGTGCAGCGGCAGTGTAGGATTCCATTGCAGGGCTTGAGAGATGATATTCCCCTCAAAACCTACGCCCACATTAATCGGAGCGATATTTTCACTGTTTTGCGCTGCCAATATATTGATGTCCAGCCCCAGTTTCTTGCTTTCGAGAAATTTAAAATTACCACTCAGATTAGTTGTGAATTTCCGCAGACGGTCGGTTTCGATAATCCCGTTTTGGTTCAGGTAACCGGCTGAGAGTCGGTATTTGGCAGACTCGTTACCACCGGATACGTCCAGTGCGTAATTCTGAGTAATGGCTGTGCGGGTGATGGCGTCAAAGGCATTGACGGAGCCCCCATGGTCGGCGGCTTCATCATCCGGCGTATAGAATGCAAGCGCTTGCCGAAACTGCTCCGCGCTGAGTACCTGTGGCCGGTTCAACAGGTTGGAAAAACCGGTCGAAGCCATCACATTCATCGTAGGCGTGCCGGATTGGCCGCGTTTGGTGGTAATGATGATAACGCCGTTGGCACCCCTTGAACCATAGATAGCCGTAGCAGAAGCATCCTTTAGGATGTCCATGCTGGCAATGTCGTTGGGGTTGAGGTAGGACAGTGGATTCCCATCATCCGAACCATAGCCACCGCCACCATCGCCGGGGCGGGCCGAAGTGCCTGATAGTGGAATGCCGTCTACAACAAACAAGGGGTTATTCCCTGCGCGGATGGAAGAGTTACCCCGTATCCGTACGGTGGTGGATCCCCCTGGCTGGCCGGTGTTGTTGATCACCATCACGCCCGAGGCACGTCCTTGTATCAGCTGATCGGGCGAGACGACTGTGCCCTTGTTGAAGTCTTTCGGTTGCAAAGATGCCACCGAGCCGGTCAAGTCTTTCTTCTGCGCGGTACCGTAGCCTACCACCACGACTTCTTCGAGGCTAGCCAGATCTTGCTGCATCGTGATTTCCAGCGGGCTGTTTGTCCCGGCGGTTACCTCCTGGCTTACGTATCCGATGTAGGTAAGTACCAACACCGCTGGTGTGCTAGCCACCTGCAGTGAAAACTGGCCATCATCATTTGTCAGCGTGGCATTGGTGGTTCCCTTTTCGGTGATACTCACGCCAGCAAGCGGTTCGCTATTGGCGGTGATAACCTTTCCAGACACACGCTGTTGCTTTACCGATTCACCAGGTAAATTTGATGAAGGTTGTATTGCTTTTTTGTCTAATACGATGATTGTTTTGTTGTCTACCAAATAATCCACAGGCTGGCCCTGAAAAATTTGTTCCAGGACCTTGTCGAGCGGTTGCTTTGTAACGTTTATGGTCACCGGATTGGACTGCTGTAGTTGTGCGGTTTTGACAATGAAATCCACGTCGCTCTGTTTACGGATTTCCCTGAGTATTTTCTGCAGCGAAACGTTTTGTTCCGAAAGGGTTATCTGTTGGGCAAGCGCAGACGCGGAAACCTGCATGCACGTTATGAAGATAATAAAGAGTACCAGCTTCATGAATAAAATGAACTTCAGGATGAGTGATGGAAATGCGATGCGAATGCATCCATTTCTGCAAAGAATAAAAAACATATCTTTGTGAACTTTGGGTGAATAATTGATTTGATATCAGCAAGAATTGGATTGATGATTTCCCAATGTAGTTGCCGGGGATGCTGGCGGGCATTCCCGGTTTTTAGTTGCTGCGTCGGCTATGTGTATCCTTGGTTTCTCATAATCTGTGTGTGTTTTGTGTGAAATAATCGGTTATCTGTGGTTCCTGTAGCTATTTTGGAGATGAAAGAAACAGGATGTCATTTTCGATTTTAAAAGTCAACCCCTTGGACAATTCCAATATATGCAACACTTCAGATAGATTTTTGTTGCGTGAAATCTGAGCGTTATACATGTCGTCAGACAATTCATCTTGATAGACGACCTTTACTCCATACCACCTGGCTATTTTTCGCATGATGCTTTTCAAGTTCTCATCGGCAAATATGAAATCGCCATTTTTCCAATCGATAGCAGTTTCTACATCGACATCGGCTACACGTATCCCTCGTGTATCTGCTCGGGATTGTTGGCCCGGCTTCAGCAGTGTTGCAGTTTGTGCAGTTAAGACTCGCACGGCTCCTTCGACTAACGTGGTATTCGTGGTGCGTTCATCAGCATACGCGTTTATGTTGAAATGCGTGCCCAGGACTTCTACGGTTTGGAGGTTGCTTATGACCTTAAACGGTGTTTTTTGCCCCTTTGCTTTCTTACTTACCTGTTTACTCACTTCAAAATAGGCTTCCCCATTAAGCTCCACCACCCGTTCTTCCCCCTCAAATCGGGACGGATATTTCAAGGTAGAAGCGGAATTGAGCCACACGTTGGTTCCGTCTGGAAGCGTGATTTGGTAGGTGCCTCCTTGAGGAGTAGTGAGCGTGTAAACTTGTGAACTTGTTCGTACGTTCGCTTGTTTATCCAGTACGGAGCTTCCATCAAGGTATTTAATTCCATCCCCCATGACAATGCCGCTTTGTTGGGTATTTAGATCAATTGCCTGACCATCGGCTAACGTGAGGGTTGCTCGGTTGCCGCCTGGAGAGGCATCGTTTTTGACAACCGTCAGTTCTTTTTCTTGGTTTTGGGAATAATAGTATGCTCCCGTAATTCCCGCGACCAGCAATAGGACCGCTGCGGCTTTTAGATAAAAAAACAGTGATTTTCGGTGTTTGTTCGGTTGATTGTCGCCAAGGTTCAATTTTTTAAAAATGCGGGTTAAGGCGGCTTCGTCTGCAAGGACATCTGGATTTGTGCTACCTTGCTGCAAATACTTATCGATCAGTTGTTCAACGTACCTTTGCTCCTTGCCCGATTGGAGCATTTGCATAAAATGGGTGGCCTCTTCCGGTGTGCAGGAATTATTGAGGTATTTCTTAAGCAGCTGATGAATGTCTTGATAATCGCTCATTTACCGTTTTACCTATACTATATATACGTAGAAACAGCAGGTGTCCTCTGCTTACCAAAGAAATTTTTTAAAAAAATAGGAGGCCGAGTGCGTTTATCGGACACGACAGTTAGCTAAAATAGGCAAATCATAAGGGCAAAGATGCACGCTTGTTCCGACAGATAGTATGATTTGAGTGATTTTGTGGCTTTCACAATGTGGTCGCTGATTGTAGAGGTGGATATCCCGAGAATACGGCTGACGTCTTCATAACTTTTTCCTTCAATTTTGCACAACATATACACCAATCTTCGTTGGGGAGGAAGCTGACGGATACCCTTGGTGATAATGGCGTTGGTCTCCTTGAAAGCAATCTCATCGTCGATATGGCGGTAAGAAGATGTTGATTTTTCAATCAAATAGGCTTCCATACCGCGCTGCTTGACCTGTAAATGCAGGAAATCGTAAACTAGATGTTTGGCAATCGTGAAGAGGTATGATTTGAAAGATTTGGTTGCATCGATGCTTTCACGTTTTTCCCATACGCGCTGAAATAATTCCTGCAAGATCTCTTCTGCAATATCGGTCGATTTTACCATTTTTAAGATATTGCCGTAAAGTTTTCTGCTGTAGAAGAAGTATAATTGCTCGAAAGCTTTTATATCTCCTTTTTGCAATGAAATTAATAACCTAGATTCATCAAACTGATTATTAACCCCCATATTAGTCATCGATTTTTGTGATATCTACTTACATCTCGGAAACGCCTGTTCAATTCCGTTGTTTCTTGTGTTGTTTCATATAGCCTAAGTAAAACCAAGGAGCACAGATGCCAGTAATTGGTTATGTTTCTCCATGTAATCGCTACGGAGGAACACTCAAAGCTACGCATAAAAAAATAAGTTCACAATGTATTTGCTATAATTCCGCTTAAGGTAGATGGATTAGTGTGGACGGAACAAATTTCCGAAGGTAGATGGTATTGCCTGAATAAGTTGCCTGGCTGGAACGACGGCCATGCCGGAATCGGTAGCCAGCCGGTCGCCGGCGGCTCCGTGCAGGTAACAGGCCAAAATAGCAGCATCGCGTGGAGGGTATCCCTGCGCAAGAAAAGCCGTCAGCATACCGGTTAATACGTCGCCCATTCCCCCGCTGGCCATCGCCGGATTGCCCGTGGGATTAATTAGCACGTTGCCATCCGGTAAGGCGATAAACGTATATTGGTTTTTTAGAAGGATAATCAGTTGAAGCGCCATAGCCTGTTCCCTGGCCGTCTGCACGCGGTCCCACCAGCTGTCGTGCGCTCCAAAGAGGCGGTCAAACTCCTTCATGTGTGGGGTAAGAATGCTATGTTTGGGCAGTCCGTCTACCAATCCTTTGTTTTGCGAAAGAAATGTAAGTGCATCGGCATCAACGACCATGGGTTTATGGGTGTGGGCCATACAATCTTCCAGCAGGGATATCCGCTGACCTAAGCCGGGTCCGATACCGATGGCATCAAACCGATCCCACATTGTCAGCAACTTCTCCTCTGTGCAATACATCACTTCGGGTAGACGCGTATTCAACGCGGTAAGACCCGTGGTCGGAATGCAGGCGGTGGTAAGTCCGGCTCCGCTGTACAGACAGGCACCGCAAGCCAAAAGCGCCGCGCCAAGCGTATTTGTATCTCCCGCAATGATGAGTGCGTGGCCATAGGTACCTTTGTGGCTAAACGGCTTCCGGTTGCGATAAATCTGTTGGATATCCGATGATTCGATCAACTTGAAATCACTGGGCAGCTTTTCAATAAACGGCTCGTTCAGTCCGATATCCACTACGTGGAAGCGCTCGACAGCGTTGGCAGACTCGGGAAGGAAAAAACTGAGTTTCGGCCGTTGAAAGGAGATGACATGGTGTGCCTGTATGGTAGGTTCCTCTTGGGGCAGCATACCATCCGCGCGCAGGCCGGTGGGGATGTCTACGGCCACAATTGGTTTGCCCGCTTGATTGATGTGTTCCACCATCCGTAGCCAATCTCCCTGCAGCGGTTTGTTCAGACCTGACCCTAATAACGCATCAATTACGACGCGTTGACGAATGGCAGGCAACTCGTCGCCGGTGAAGAATTCAGTAATCGGAATGGGGGTGTTATAGAGCCGGGCAACGTTGGTGGCAAACTCATCACTTTCTCTTTCGCTAAAACGGGCAATCCATACGGCAACCCCGTCGTAGCTGTGCTCCTGCAAGAGCCGTGCGATTGCTAACCCGTCGCCTCCGTTGTTCCCCGTGCCGCAGCAAATCAATACCTGCGTGTTTTTGTCGGGATAGAGCTGCATGAAAACTGTAACAAAAGCCAACGATGCGTTTTCCATTAGATCGATGGACGCGATCGGGGTGGTTTCGATCGTATACCTATCGGCTTCCCGTGTTTGCGCTGCAGTGAGGATGGTTTTCATTTCAATAGTTTCAGTTTAATGGTAATTAAAGGTACGGTATTGCAGGTATAATGTCAATATGGCGAAGGCGTAAAATTGCGAAGCCGCACTACCGTAATTTTGCATCTTCGTGAAATAGCAGCTATCTTTGTGCGTATTATCATCGACGGAGGATTCCCATGATTATTAACGATCCATTAAATCTTGCACCTGCCATCACCGAAGTGCTCGAAACGGTATTTGATCCGGAAATCCCGGTCAACATCGTTGAGTTGGGGTTGGTCTACGAAGTGATTACGAAAGCAGACGGTATTGCCAAAGTTGTGATGACGCTTACCGCTCCGGGTTGCCCGGTAGCCGGTGACATTATTGACGAAGTGCAGCGGAAGGTAGGGGAAGTAGCAGGCGTGAAGCAAGCCCTGGTGGAGCTTACCTTTGATCCACCGTGGGAGAAGAGCATGATGAGTGACGTTGCTCGGCTAGAGCTTGGGTTTATGTAGCTGCCGTTGGTTTATTTGCGGGCCTGTCTTTCCAAATCAGCTAGCGTTTTTACCGGTTTCTTCTCTACGTTGTCTTTTCCAAAAATCGCATTCCAGATGTTACGCGATTCTTTGGTGAGGAGTGGTGCTACAATGGATAAGATCAATACGTATACCACGACAAACGATTGGATAACAGGAAGGAGCTTGCCGGCCTTGCCGATGTTAGCCATGATGATGGAAAACTCACCCCGAGCAGCCAGCGTGAAACCGATATCGACCGAGTTCCGTTTTTTCAAGCCGGAGAATCGAGCCGCAAAATAGCCAGAGGCTACGTTGCACAAGATGGTTACCAGCGCTGCAACGGAAGCCCACATAACTGCTCCGGTCAGCGACATTGGGTCGATAGAAAGCCCAAAACTGAAGAAAAACATCGCACCGAAAAAATCTTTGAAAGGCAATACCATCTGTTCGATACGCTTGATGTATTGGGAGTCTGCCAGCACCAAACCGGCCATCAAGGCACCAATGGCTTCTGCTACATGGATGGTTTCGGAGAAACCGGCGACAATAAAAAGGAGGGCAAATATGACGAGTATAAACAGTTCGGAGGTTTTTTCTTGGAGTATGCGGTCGATGGCCGGAACAAGCTTCCGGCCCAAAATGAGAAAAGCCAATATGAATCCTAGGGCGAGTAAGGAAGTGCCCGCCACGGTCCAAAACGAACTGCTACCTGTCAAGATAAGCCCGGATAGGAAGGATATGTGCATGGCGATAAATAAGTCGTCAAACATGATCATTCCCATGATTACTTCGGTCTCCGGATTGGCCGTGCGTTTGAGGTCGGTCAATACTTTGGCTACGATGGCTGTCGACGAACTTGTCATCATGCCGCACACGACCATCGTTTCTTTAAAGGGCAATCCCATCAACCAACCTATCAGTAATCCCGAACAGAAATTGAGGGCTACATAGAATGTGCCTCCTGTGACGATGGATTTTCCTGATTTAATTAATCTACCCACCGAAAATTCCAATCCCAGGTAAAACAATAGGAATAGCACCCCTAGCCTACCCATAAAGTCGATAAAAGGTTTGCTCTCGGTGAATGTAAGATCGATATTCCCGAATTGGGGTGCATGCTGTCCCAGGACCATCCCGATAAGGATGAAAAAAGGAATCACGGAAAAGCGCAATCTATTGGATATTAATCCAACAAGTGCCACCAGCCCTACGGCGATTCCAATTTCCAATATCAGGGTGTGTGACAGCATACGCTTTTGGTTTGTTGGATACTATTAGAGTATTTCTTTCAATAACTTGATGTGGCTCCTTTTTCCGGCCACGACCAGCGTGGTATCGGCTGAGATGACATAATCGGGTCCTGGATTGATGATGCTATCGCCTTCCTTTATGGCGGCAATAATGGATGCACCTGTCCGTTTGCGTACTTCCAGATCGCCGATGGATTTGCCGATGCTGGATGCACCGCTTTCCACCTTATACCATTCAATAATCAAGTCGTCCAGCGCCACTTCGATGGTTTCCAGTGCTTTGGGCTTGTAGGACAAACCACCGATGATGCCAGCCACCTGTCTGGATTCCTCGTCAGACAACGTCATCACGCACTTGGATTCGCTTTCTTCTTGGTCGTATCGGTATAGTTCCCTTCGACCGTCGTCATGAATCACCACCACCATGTTGTCGCCAGCGTCGGTTTCGATTTGATATTTTTTGCCAATACCAATCAGGTCCGATTCTCTTACAATTGACATAATAGTCTCTCCCTAAATTTAAAATTCCACAAAGATACGACTTTATTTAACAAGCGAAATCACTGAATCGCTAAGTCGCGATTTCGCGAGGTACAGTTTCGCGATTTGCAGAAAAACAATTTCTAACTTGATTTGTCAAGTTTACGGCGACTATCCAGTGCGATCAGGATAGCGCAGGCAAAACAAGTTAGACATGGCAAAGTATTCAGAAAAGGCCGGGGAAAAGGTCGAGAAATCCGTCAAGGAAATGAAAGAAGGGAAGTTAAAATCCGGTTCGGGCAAAAAAGTCACTTCCCGCAAGCAGGCAGTCGCAATCGGACTTTCCGAAGCGCGGAAAGCCGGTGCGAAGGTGCCGAAAAAGAAAGGGTAACGGAATAGTAATTAGCTTAGCGAACCACTTCTCTTACGCGTTCACCGTAGCTATCCGTTTGTTCAGCGGGAATCCCCAGAAGCTGGTACCACTTGCGGAAGGCCCCGACAAAAACAAAGGCCATTAACAGCATGGCTAAAATAGCCAGACTGGCCAATAGGTATTGCCCATTGGGCAAATAAATGTCGACTACCTGAAGGTACCCAGCCCAGAAGGTAATGGCGGCCATAAATATCCCTGGTATGGCCGAAACCAGCGCGTATTTACCGCGGTTTAGCCGAATGAGCATGGTTGTACATACGATTAGACCGCATGCCGCTAATAGCTGATTACTGATTCCAAATAGCGGCCAAATGCTGCTTACGTTGCCGGTATAAACCAGGTATCCCCAACAGAATGTGAAAATCACGCTACTGATAATCATACCGGGTACCCAATTTTTGTCGCCAAATTTGGGGATGACCGTTCCCAGCATCTCCTGTAGGAAGAAGCGTCCCACGCGTGTACCCGCGTCAATGGCGGTGAGGATAAACACCGCCTCAAACATGATGGCAAAGTTGTACCAATAGGCCATCACTTCATCCATAAACGGAATGCGGTTGAAAATATGCGCCATACCGACGGCGAGCGATACGGCTCCTCCGGTACGACCTTGAAGTTCCACACCGATTTTTTCCACGAAATGCGGTAAATCCACCTGGTGGAGGGCTGGGTTAGCTGCTAGGAAGCCTTCATAGGCCTGCGTGGGCGTATTAATGGCAAAATAGTCGCCCGGCATAAGCGTACAGGCGGCGATCAACGCCATTAATGCAACAAAGCCCTCTACCAGCATCGCTCCATAGCCAACAAATAAAATATCTTTTTCGTTCCCGAGCATTTTCGGAGTGGTGCCGGTGGCGATGATGGCATGGAAACCGGAGATGGCACCGCAGGCAATGACGATGAAAATGAATGGCAGCACCGGCCCGCCGATGATGGGGCCGCCACCTGCGGCGAATTCGGTGATGGCCGGCATTTCCAGTGTAGGATGTACGAATATAATGCCCACAGCCAGCATCAGAATGGTGCCGATTTTCAAGTAGGTAGAAAGGTAATCACGTGGTACCAGCAACAGCCATATGGGCAATATGGAGGCCAATAGGCCATAGACGGCAATGGCAATGGAAATTGTCTGGATATTCCAATGAAAGAGATTGCTGATGGTTTCGTATTGCATCAGGCCGTGGCCACCAATGATACCGATGAGGAGGAGGACGCCTCCCAGTATACTGGCAAAGGTAACGCTGTTTTGCCGGTATCGCATAATCAGGCCCATGATGATCGCTATTGGCATGGTAATCAGTACGGTGAACAACGACCAAGAGGCTTCGTGCATGGCACTGATGCATGCAAGTGACAGCCCTGCCAGTGTGAGGACCAATATAAATAGTACGGCCACTCCGGCAACCATGCCGGTAGTTGTGCCGATTTCCTTTGATGCAATGGTGGCCAGACTTTGTCCCTTGTGCCGTACGGAGGCAAAAAGTACCACCATATCATGTACCCCGCCCCCCAATACACAGCCGATCAGGATCCATAATGCTCCGGGGAGATAGCCGAACTGTGCGGCGAGCACCGGCCCCACCAATGGCCCTGCCGCAGCGATAGCCGCAAAATGGTGGCCGAACAGTACGTTCCGGTTGGTGGCTACGTAGTCCCGTCCGTCGGCAAGTGATACCGCTGGCGTCAAATTGTTTCCATTGAGGCGCAATACCCGGTGGGCCATGAAGATGCCGTAAAACCGATAAGCGATGGCCAGAATCAAAAGTGCTACAAATACTAAGGTTAGGGCATTAACCCCATCTAAAAATTCCATGTATAGAATCAATCAATTGGTATTCGGCAAATATATCATTTATCGGTAAAAACGCGACGATAAAACTGCCTAATCGTTGGTCTGCTCAAAAAAAAAGATTTTTTCGGTAAGTTACTATTTTTCCCTACCTTTGTCTTAGGTTTAGGTTGATAGCCCCTAACCCCATTGGGGCGGAGCCCCGTTTCCTTTCATGGAACGGGGTTCTTTTTTTACGCTTTAGATAGCCGATCGATGCGTTCGTGGATCAACTGCTGCTCCGGTATTGTTCTAGCCTGTTCAAGAGCACGCTTTAGGTAAATAATAGCTTCCTGTGGATGGGTATGCTGTAGCAATTCGGCTAATAATACCCAATAAAAATGATTGGTTTCTAATTGGAGTTTGCGTGCTTCCGGCAACGCTTTTGCTGCACCGCGGGCGCGGTAAAGTGCGTAAGTCCGATTCAAAGCCAATGCCGGGCTGTATTGCAACATCAGCAACTGGTTATGCAGCTGAAGGATTTTTTCCCATTTATCGGGGCCGTCGCCCGGGAGGCAGTGCAACTGGGCAATACGGGCTTCCAAGTGATAGGAACTTAGTCTGTTACCCCGTGCGGAACGGTCAAGGTATTGGATGCCCTGTGCGACGAGGTCGGCATCCCATTTACGCTTATCCTGTTGGCCATATAATACGATGCCGCCGTCGGCGGTCTGCCGTGCATCAAAACGGGAGGCATGAAAACACATCATTGCCAGCAATGCCTGCGTTTCAGGACGGTTGGTGAGTTCGCTTTCCGTAAGGAAAAGAGCCAACCGCATCGCTTCCAAACAAAGCTCCCTGCGGATTACCTCATCTTGGGTACGTGAATAATATCCTTCGTTAAAAAGCAGGTAAATGATGTGTAATACACGATTGAGGCGGTCGGCAATTTCCGGCTCGGGCGGAAGTTCCATACGAACACCTTCCGTACGTAGCTTCGCTTTGGCACGGACCAACCGCTTATTGATCGTCTCTTTATTGGTGAGGAAGGCCATGGCGATTTCGTCGATGCCAAATCCACACAATACGCGGAGTGCGAGGGCGATTTGGGCTTCGCCAGCGATCAATGGCGTACAGATTGCGAAAAACAGCTTCAATTGGCTATCCCGGATATATTGAGGCGAAAAATCGATCTCTGGAGACGATGTAGCCAATTCCGCGGATGCGGTGAGTGCGGGCGCCACCTTCTTGGCATAGATGTTCTCGCGGCGGAAATGGGCCAGTGTTTTTTGCTTTGCTACCGCGTACAACCAAGCCGTTGGGTTAGGAGGTAAGCCATCCGTTGTCCAATGCTCGGTTGCTGATAGGAACGTATCGGACACCAGGTCCTCGGCAATCTCCACATGCGCCAATCCGTATCGGCTGCTGATGACGGCGACAATCTTCGAAAATTCCTGCTGAAACAATTGTTTCAGCAGGAACTGGGTATCCGGTGATGTCGGCACTAGGCAGGCGATTCTTGATAAATCGGCCTTATTTCTACGCTTCCGCCGGTTTCCAATACTGGGCAGCCGTGTGCTAAGGTTACCGCCTCATCGTAGTCTGCGGCACGTACAACCATAAAACCACCCAAGATTTCACGTAGCTCGGCAAACGGACCGTCGGTAACCACGCCGCTGGATTTCAACACCCGGCCATCGTACGCCAGACGGATGCCCTGACTGGCCAATTTCCCTTGGGCAGCGATTCCGCCCGTCCAATCGGCCCATTTTTTCTCCAGTGCTTCCATGGCTTCGGGTAGGGGTTTCTGATAACTGCCGGTAGGTTGCCTGAATAGAATAACGAACTCTTTCATCTTCGTTTAAATTTAGTGCGCTGTGGCAAACTGGCCAGGTACATAGCTGCCAGCTTCTCCCGGCAACGCCACATTCAGCCGGTTATAACTGTTGATGGCAATGATGCCAATTGTCAAATCGATAAACTCCGCTTCCGAAAAATGAGCAAGGGCTTCGCCATATACGTCGTCGCTCAGGGGATTTGCTGCGATGCGCGTGAGTGCTTCGGCATACCCCAGGGCTGCTTTTTCCCTTGCGGAGTATTGCGGGGCATCGCGCCATGCGGCAATCATATGCAAACGTTGTTCGCTTTCGCCGGCAACTCGTAGGTCCTTGGAATGCATATCGAGGCAGAAAGCACAGCCATTTAGTTGTGAAACGCGGAAATATACGAGATGCAGCAGGTTGCTGTCAAGGGTTGATTTGCCTAGATACATCGCAAATCCGCCTAGTGCTTTGATTGCGTGCTGGGCTTTTTGCCAGCCATTGATTCGTTGTGTCATTTTTTTTTCGTGTTTTATTAGTGAACAAATACACCGATATAATGCACGGGCAAAAAGAAATAGGACAGCAACGATTAAATTTTTTTATTCGGTGGCGTCCACCAGCCGGTATCCGCCGCTTTCCTTTGGTTGGGGCCGTCCAATTGCGATATTGGTGGAATGATACATCAGGAAAATCCAGCCTTCGACACTTCCCTGATCCCAGTATTGCTGGCGCAAGGCCATTGAACGGCGTCCATCGTAATCGTATTTAGCAGCAAATTGCCGGAAAAATTGCTCAGGTTCGGGCGCTTCGTCGCCACCGTAGAAGTAATGTTCGCCCCCGACGTGAATATGGAAAACCTGGTGATGGGGCGTGTGCCCCCCCGAAACTTCGTAGCTGATTTCGTTATTCAGCGTGCCATCACCGTCGACCAGTACCAGATTACCACTTCGCTGCAATACGTCAAAGATTTCTGTTTTGTAGGAATCCGATTTGCCGCTGTAGGCATCTTCCCATTCGCCCTGCTGCACCACATATTCGGCATCTGGGAAGGCCAATCGGAAATTTCCCTCTTTCTCCACGACCATGCCGCTTGCGTGATCTTTATGTAGATGAGATAGGAGAACATACCGAACGTCACCAGGGTCGAAGCCGACTTTCTGGATGTTGTCATGCAGTTGTAATCCGCCTTCGGGATTGGTGTGCCCAATGCCTGTATCGAGCAGGAGCAACCCGTTTGCCGATTCGATCAGAAACGGGTGTACGTGGATAAATAACGAACCCGGGCGATCCTTTTTGCTGTCTTTGCTGGCATCAAATGGAATGAATTTTTTGGAAGCGTCTACGGAAAATGAACCTTCGAATAAGGAATATGCTTGCATGTTTTTATCTTTACCCCTTCGTAGTGAGCAAAGATATGCAAAAAAGATGGGCAATCGCTTCATGTTCTGACCGGATGGCGTCACAAAGGCTTCGCAAGGAGCTCGGTATCCATAAGATATTGGCAGACTTGCTGATAAATAGAGGAGTGGGTACGTTTGAAGACGCCCGGCGGTTTTTCCGTCCGGATTTGTCCGCATTACATGACCCATTTTTGATGCGGGATATGGACAAGGCTATTGCCCGCATTGAGCAAGCTATAGGTAATAAAGAAGGAGTGCTGATTTACGGCGATTATGATGTAGATGGTACGACTGCCGTAGCGGTGGTGTATAATTTTTTCCGCCAGTTCCATTCCCGTCTGGAGTTTTATCTTCCCGACCGGTACGCTGAAGGATATGGTATCTCTACGCAAGGCATCGATTATGCGGCTGAAAATGGTTTCTCGCTCATTATTGCACTGGATTGCGGTATCAAAGCGCTGGACAAGATAACCTATGCCCGTGAACGGGGCATTGATTTTATCATCGGAGATCACCATCTGCCGGGAGATCAGCTGCCTGCGGCCGTTGCGGTGCTCGACCCCAAGCGCACGGATTGTCCGTACCCCTATAAGGAACTGCCTGGGTGCGGTATTGGTTTCAAGATTATCCAGGCGTTTATCCAGAAAAACAACATGGATATTCAGCAGTGTTACCAGTACCTGGATTTAGTAGCGGTGGGCATTGCTTCGGATATCGTGCCCATTACGGGAGAAAACCGTGTGCTTGCCCATTTTGGATTGCAAAAACTAAATACAAACCCTTGTTGCGGGTTGCAATCGTTAATTGATCTGTCGACCCATAAAAGCAGTCATTTTACGGTTAATGACATTATTTTCCAGATCGGACCGCGTATTAATGCCGCCGGGCGAATCGATCATGCGAAGGATGCTGTCAAACTGTTGGTTTCTAAATCGATGCAGGAAGCTTTCGTGTACAGCAGCAGCATTGATCTGCAAAACTCACAACGGAAGGATTTTGATATTCGTATTACCGAGGAGGCGCTGGCGATCATCGACGGAGACGACATCCTGAAGCAACGTAAAACGACCGTGGTTTTTAAGCCGGATTGGCACAAAGGGGTCATCGGTATTGTGGCTACGCGCCTCACGGAAAAATACTACCGCCCGACCGTAGTACTTACCCAGGCCAACGGACATGTATCGGGATCTGCCCGGTCGGTAGTGGGCTTCGATTTGTATCAAGCGCTTAATTCATGTGCCGATTTGCTTGACCAGTTTGGGGGCCACAAATACGCGGCGGGACTGACCATGAAACCGGAGAATATTGCGTTGTTTGAGCAACGTTTTGAAGAAGTAGTGTCTGCCAGTATTTTACCCGATATGCTGCAGCGCGAAATTGGGATTGATGCCGTGTTGCAACTGTCGGATATCAACGCCAAATTTTTCCGTATTTTGCGGCAATTCGAACCGTTTGGTCCGCAGAACGAAGCACCCTTGTTTCTCAGTAATCAGGTGAATGCTGTTGGGAATGCAATGGTGGTAGGCGGAAGTCACCTAAAAATGACCGTGATGCAATTGGGATCGGCAACTTTTGAGTGTATCGGATTTGGATTGGGTGAATATGCAAAAGCGATCAACAGGGGTGTGCCCTTTGATATCTGCTATACCATCGAGGAAAATGTATGGCGGGATAAACGGAGTATCCAATTGAATGTGAAGGATATTAGGTTTTAAGTGTGTGCTGAATAGAACTAGGAGGTTGAGCGGATAGTAGGTGGCTGGCAGCTGATATCCGAAAGCTGATATAAAAATGATTTTAAAAGCAGAACATCTGATCAAAAAATACAGGCAACGCGTCGTTGTGAACGACGTGTCGTTTGAGGTGTCTCAAGGGGAAATCGTGGGTTTACTGGGCCCGAATGGGGCAGGGAAAACGACGTCTTTTTATATGATTGTAGGGCTCATTAAACCCAATGAGGGTCATGTATACCTGGACGGTCAAGAGATCACCGAAGATCCCATGTACCGCCGGGCGCAAAAAGGCATCGGTTACCTGGCGCAGGAAGCATCGGTATTCCGGAAACTTTCTGTAGAAAACAACATCATGGCGGTGTTGGAAATTCACTATAAGGACAAAGCGTTGCGACAGGAGAAGTTGGAGGAATTGCTGGCGGAATTCAGCCTGAATCGCGTGCGGAAAAATCGGGGCGACCTGCTGTCGGGTGGAGAACGCCGGCGTACGGAAATCGCCCGCGCCTTGGCTGCCAATCCGCATTTCATTCTATTAGACGAACCGTTTGCGGGAGTGGACCCCATTGCCGTGGAAGAAATCCAAACCATTGTTTCCAAGCTCAAACATCGGAATATCGGTATCCTGATTACAGACCATAACGTGCAGGAGACCCTATCGATCACTGACCGGGCTTATCTCTTAACCGAAGGTAAAATCATGTTAGCAGGCACGCCGGAGGAAATAGCCGACAATGAAATGGCCCGGAAATTCTATCTGGGTCGTAATTTTGAACTACGTCGAAAGAAACTTTAACTAGCCTTCGGTAATCAACTTCGGCGATCCGCATTCAGCTAAAGCCGAAAGCTTGATCGCCGATCGCCTAAAGCTGATATATAACAATGGCCATCATCAATTCGATATTCACATGGATCATGAAAAAGCGCATCCACCAGATTGAGCTATTCATGAAATACCCGCATGAAGTGCAGGAGGAGTGGTTTCAAAGTCTTATTTCTACAGCTGAAGCAACTGAATGGGGCAAGAAATACGATTACAATTCCATCCTTACACCGGAGACGTATAAAGAACGTGTGCCGCTGCAAGATTACAATAGCTTGAAGCCTTATATCGACCGGATGATTAAAGGCGAGCAAAATATCCTTTGGCCATCTGATATTAAATGGTTCGCCAAATCGTCCGGTACTACCGCAGACCGCAGCAAATTTATTCCTGTAAGTGAGGAGGCGCTTGAAGACTGCCACTTTCAGGGCGGGAAAGATATGCTGACCGTATATTGCCACAATCGCCCCAATACCAAAATCTTAACGGGAAAATCGGTGGTATTGGGGGGAAGCTCCCAAATTAACAGTTTCAACTCTGATTCCTATTATGGAGACCTTTCCTCCATCATCATCCGGAACCTTCCTTTTTGGGCGGAATTTCATCGGACTCCGGATGTCGAAACGACCCTCAATCCAAATTTTGAGGAAAAAATCGAAAATGTGGCGCAACTTACGATCCACGAAAACGTAACAAACCTCTCCGGAGTGCCGACGTGGAACGTGGTGCTGTCCAAGCGTATTCTGGAGATTACAGGTAAAGATCATCTGTTGGAGGTGTGGCCCAATCTTGAATTTTATAGTCATGGTGGTGTCAGCTTTAAACCCTACCGCGAACAATTCCGGAAACTCATCCCTTCGGATCGGATGTACTATTTAGAAAACTACAATGCTTCAGAGGGATATTTTGCACTTCAGGACCAGTCGGATGCTGACGATCTATTGCTTATGCTTGATTATGGTATCTATTACGAGTTTCTGCCGATCGAGAATTTGCATGACGCGCACCCTAAGACGCTGGGATTGCATGAGGTGGAATTGGGTAAAAACTATGCGCTTGTCATTTCCACCAATGCAGGGCTTTGGCGATACCTGATTGGGGATACTGTCAAGTTTGTTAATTTGCACCCGTATCGCATTCAGATCACCGGTCGCACCAAACAATTTATCAATACGTTTGGTGAGGAAGTAATCGTAGACAATGCAGATGAAGCCTTGAAGCAGGCATGTGCCGAAACCGGGGCTTCTGTCCGCGACTATACGGCAGGCCCCGTGTATTTCAACGACGGAGAAGCCGGAGCACATGAGTGGATTATTGAGTTTGAAGAGCAGCCTGTCGACGTTGATAAATTCTGTAAGATACTGGACGCCACGCTACGCGAAATCAACTCGGATTATGATGCAAAGCGGTTTAATAATCTGGCTTTGCGGTTTCCGATCGTCCATATTGCTCCTGAGGGTACGTTTTACCGTTGGATGAAATCGCGAGGTAAGCTGGGTGGGCAAAATAAAGTGCCCAGACTGGCCAATGATCGAACGTATCTGGAAGATGTTTTGAAATTGATCGGCTGATTAGAAGACCGGGGTGTTTTTATACGGAAATTGGGTGAAAAGTAGAGAAGGTTAGTAATAAAGAAAGCTGGGTTTTTAATTGTATTTTTGCATTCGAGCAGCCAATTTTTAAACGTTTATTACAACGGAATGAAATTGTTAGGGGATAAAGAGCTGGTAGCATTGCAACGGCGTGTCGCTTATTATCGAGACACCACAGCTTATCGCCGTATCTTCCTGTACTTCTATCCGAAAGCATTCCATTTCTGCCTTAACTACCTTAAGAATCGACAGCTGGCAGAAGAGGCGGTCTCTGACGTCATGATGAATTTGTGGTTGTTAGGGAAAAAGCTAGCCAACGTAAAGAACCTGAACGTCTATCTTTTTTCGGCCTTGCGGAATAAGGCATTGGATTACCTTGAGCGAGATAAAAAATACCGTTTTCAGTCAGAACTGACGCCTGACATTGTCTCTGATCTTAAATCGCCCGAAGAAGCGATGATTGCTACAGAGACAGTCGGAGCGATTGTTGCTGCGATAGACTCACTCCCTCCTAAATGCAAAGCGGTATTCACGTTGGTACGTGAACTGCGTTGCAGTTATCGCGAAGCTGGCGAAATCCTCGGTATATCAGAAAATACCGTAAACCGGCATATTCAACTAGCGATTGGTCATCTCAATAAGGTGTTAAAAGTATAAATTTTTCTTGTTGTCACTCAGTGGTTTGCGAGGAATTTTATTTTTTTTGAGCATCACATTGGCGAATTTGTGGAGCAAAGCCGTCTTTGCAAGAGCGTCTCACGACAACACGATATCATGAACCCAGATATAAATCGTTTTGAATGGCTGCTGAATAAGCAGATGGAGGGAATGGCTTCGAAAAGCGAAAAAGCAGAATTGGAACAATTAATCGAAGGCGACGAGCAGAAGCGCTTAGTCTATCGCGCGTGTCTGGAAGATACGTATCGCAATGAATCACAGGCCGACGCCGCCTTTCATCGACATTGGGCGCAGATGCGTGAAATGGGATATGCAGACAACGTTGCGCCCGCATTTCGAAGGCAAGTGGCGATCCGTAGCATGGTACAGGTGGGAGCTGCCGCTTTGGTGATTTTTTGTTTGGGCTGGCTGCTTTGGCTGACCGTTTACCGCGATGGGATGAAAGAGATTACCACCGAGTATGGGCAGCGAAAGCGTGTGGAATTGCCGGATGGCTCTGTTGTGTGGCTAAATGGGGGAAGCAAGCTAATGTATGGAGTTACGTTTAACGTCGAAGACCGGAAAGTCACGTTTCATGGAGAAGGATATTTCGAAATTAAGAAAGATCCGAGCCGCCCTTTTGTGATTGATGCCGGAGACGCTACCGTCAAAGTACTGGGGACTATTTTTAACTTACGAGCATACAAAGAAGAGGAGCGGGTGGAGACCTCGCTCATTGAGGGACAGGTAGAACTCACGGTGACGTCATCTTCGAGCGCTCCGATTTTACTTACCCCCGGAAAAAAGCTGTCGGTTTTTAAGGATGAAAGAAATCTTCCCGAACTACCCGATAAGTTGCAGGAAATTGCGCTGGAGAATAGAGAGGTGGCTGTCTTGACCGAGATTCGGACCGCCGACGGCGAAACTGAGGTGAACGACGTGCTCTGGAAAGAGAATAAGTTGGTCTTTGATGGCGATAACCTCGATTTGATCGCGTCAAAGCTCCAAAAGTGGTACAGCGTAGAGGTTTCTGTTGCCGACACGGCGTTGCGCAAATTGAAGTTCAGTGGCATCTTTGAAGATATGAGTCTGGATGCCGTTTTGCAGGCGCTGACACGCACGGGAACGCTTCAGTATCGGATCAGCGACGACACCGTATTGTTCTTGCCAAACGAAGCCAATTAGCCATTATGATTTTAAACCCTTAAAAAGTATATGCCAATGATTTGAATGAAGACTTAAAAGCGGAAAGAAGTGGAACGACTTGTTCCACTTCTCGGATGAATTGTTAACCCCTTAGCACAGCGCCCTGAGAAAGTGAAGTGCTAACGATTTTACAACCAATTTGAACAAAAATATGAATTTTCTCATACTTCGTATGGGATGGCGGTATCACGCGATCCTAAAACTACTATTCATGACAAAATTGACGCTCTTTTTCCTGGCCATGTTGACCTTCCAGACACAGGCGTTTGAAAGTTTTGCGCAGGCAAAAGTGTCGATCAAGATGCGCAATGTCACCGTCAAAGATCTGATCAAGGAAATCGAGCGGCAAACCGATCTCCATTTTGTGTATAACGACGATGCGATCAGTGGACACATTGTTAAAGATATTGCGGCGAACAATCTTGAGTGGAGCCATCTGCTGGCACCTGTGCTGCAGCAAGGCGGATTATCTTTTGAAAAATTAGAGGGAAACATGGTAGTGATCAAAACCGAAGATAAGCCAATACGTAAAGTACAGCACGTAATTAAAGGGAGTGTAGTGACCGCAACCGGCCAGCCCTTGTCCGGCGTGAGCATCGTAGAGAAAGGGACAACCAACGGAATTTCCACCGATGAGGGCGGGGCATTTACGCTTTCGGTTTCTGATGCCAATGCTACGCTTGTATTTTCGATCATCGGCTATGTGACCCAAGAACTTATTCCCTCATCCAGTGCCGTGCGGATTGTGATGGAAGAAGACCTTTCTGCCTTGGAAGAAGTAGTGGTCGTAGGTTATGGTACACGGCGCAAGGCCAACTTGACGGGTGCGGTGAGCGTAGTCAATATGGACGAGGTACTGGCCGACCGGCCGGTCAGCAACACGGCGCAAGCCCTACAGGGTGCGATTCCCGGATTGCAGATTACCACCGATTCCGGGCAACCAGGCACCGGGTCTGGCATCAACATCCGGGGCTTTACATCCATTAATGGTGGAGACCCGCTGGTCTTGGTAGACAACGTGCCGATGAACATGAACGACGTTAATCCCAAAGATATAGCTACGGTGAATGTGCTGAAAGATGCATCTGCGGCATCCATTTATGGGGCGAGAGCTGCTTTCGGTGTGATCCTCATCACCACCAAACGAGGTGCACGCAACCAGCCACTGAAGTTCGATTATTCGGTAAATCTGACAAAGACAGGACCAAGTACGCTACCCGAAAAGACGACACCGCTGCAATTTGTGCAGGCATTGAGTGACTTTGGCACGACATCCTATTGGGCGGGTCAGGATGTACCTACATGGTTGGATCTTATGCAGCACTACCAGCAAAATCCCACTTCCTTTCCTACGGGAATGGAAAATGTGGATGGAACCAATTATCCACTGGCGCAGTCGGATATCTACGGTGAACTTTTTACCGGTGGAGGCGAACAGTTGCATAATCTTTCGGTGAGCGGCGGCTCCGAAAAATCGAATTTCCGGATTTCGCTGGGATATGCCGATGAAGATGGTATCATGGCGACCAACGCTGATGCGCTGAAGCGTTATAACCTGAATACCTACATCAATACCTCGCTGTCTTCCAAACTTACAGCGGGCGTAAATGTGTTTTATAACAACCAAACACGGCACGTGCCGGTGGATTATGAAGGGCTCTTTTACAATGCCATCACTTTTGGTCCGTATGCTAATACGGGTTATGGTGAAGCCCCCGATGGCAGTATTTTGCCTTATTACACACCGAATAACATGATCCGTATCGAACCGTATCGGGTAGAGGCGGGTGATAATCTGCGGCTGTTCGGGCAACTGGAGTACAATGTAATCGAGGGGTTAAAAATCACGGGTGAATATACATTCGATAAAAAGAACGTCAACAACACCACGCAGTTGAATGTAAACCGCTACATCAATCCGCTGAATTTCTCAATCGGGTACGAAAACACGAATTCACAGTATCAACGTGTACGTGGCTCTACGGATTACCATGCGCTTAATCTCTATGCACAGTATACAAAATCGCTGGGCGGTGATCACCACGTCGAATTGATGGTAGGTACGAACCAAGAGTCGAGTAAACAAAACAGCATTGAAGTAAGCCGCTATGATATCATCAGTCCTGGCGTACCGTCTATATCGGGTAGTACAGGTGTGCTGAATGGGGGCGATGCATTCAACGAATTTGCGGTATCCGGATATTTCGGCCGGTTCAACTACAATTATAAAGACCGCTATCTTTTTGAGGCCACCGGCCGTTTTGACGGGTCATCGCGCTTTGCCGAGGGCGATCGGTTTGGATTTTTTCCATCCTTTTCAGCGGGCTGGAACATCAGCGAAGAAGCGTTTATGAACGACCTGCGCAGTCGGATCAATCTATTGAAACTCCGCGGATCCTATGGACAGATCGGTAATCAGGTGGTGCTTATCCGAGGTACGAATGATCAGGATTATTATCCGTATCTACCCGGTTCCCGACCGCAAAACGGCCCTTGGATTGACCCGGTTACCAACATCCGGTACGTCACGCTGCCTGCGCCAGGATTGGTAAGCGCGAGTTTTACCTGGGAGCGCGTCAAAACACTTAATGTTGGATTAGATGTGGGGCTGCTGCAGGGACGGCTAAATGGGTCGGTAGATTGGTTCCGGCGGAGTACGCTGGCTATGCTTGCCGATGCCGCCGAGCTGCCTGCCGTGCTGGGCGCACCGGCCCCGCTGCAAAACGTGGCCGACCTGAAATCCGAAGGTTGGGAGCTGGAACTCGCCTGGAAAGACCAGTTTCGGGATTTCAATTATTCGCTGGGATTTAACATTTCCGATAACAATGCGTATATCACACGTTTCAACAACGAGGGAGGGCTTTTATCCATCGGTGGAAATGGCCAACTGACCAATTACTACGAAGGTCAGCGGATCAACGACATCTGGGGTTACGTGACCCAAGGCTATTTTACCGTGGATGACTTTGAACCGGGTACCTTAAATGATAATTTACAGGGTGGTACACTGAAACCAGGCATCGCCCCCTATCGTGGGGTGCCGCAGAATCCGGGAGATATCCGGTATGAGGACCTTGACGGAGATGGAACGATATTCACCGGTGTAAATACACTGGAAAACCCGGGCGACCGTAAAGTAATCGGCAATTCAACCCGGCGGTACCAATATGGTATCAATGGAAACGCATCTTACAAAGGATTCGATCTTTCGTTCTTCTTGGTTGGGGTCGGCAAACGGGATTTATGGATCAGCAATCAGGTGTTCTGGCCGTATATGAGCCAGTTCGCAGGTATATTCGTTCACCAGCTGGATTATTGGACGCCCGATCGTACCAATGCTTATTACCCGCGGTCGTATGCGAATGCGTCTGGTAACACCGGCACCAGCCGTAATGTGCAGACCAAATATCTGTCAAGCGGGGCTTATCTTCGGCTGAAAAATATCAGCCTTGGTTATTCCCTTCCAACGCGGTGGATGGACCGTATCGGCATCGGCAAGGCACGTGTATTTGTGACCGGCGAAAACCTATTCACCTGGGATGACCTTCCCGACGGGTTGGATGCCGAAGCCCGGAATTTAGGCACGGGTGGTATTTATCCGTTTCTTAGAAAGTACAGCATCGGCCTAAATGCATCGTTTTAGTAGCGGAGGGATTCTTATAACGTTAATTTGAAAATCATGAACAAATATATGGCATCATTCTCCTTGATAGTCTTCCTGTGGATGTTTGGGGGGTGCGTGAAACTTGAAGTATTACCGAAGGATCAATTGATCGAGGAAAGCATTTTTGGGAGCTACGATGGATTTAAAACCTATGCTTGGCAGTTTTACGAAGTATTTACCGGTTACAATAATACGAGTAAGTTGGATCGGGATGTGCACAGCGACTTGTTTCTGGAAGCCAACCCCAATGCTGAATCCACGTGGATCTGGCAACGGCGGGTTGTGCCCACTGCGTCAGACGATTATACCAAACCTTATGAGCGAATCCGGGAAGTAAATATGTTGATTGCCAATGTGGATAACGGCATACTGAGTGAAGCCGAAGCGAGTCACTGGCGGAGCGTGGGGTATTTTTTCCGAGCCTGCAATTATGCTGAATTGCTCAACCGTTACGGCGGGGTACCATACATCGACCGCGTACTCACGGATGCCGATACGGAAGCGCTGATGGCGCCGCGGAACACACGGGATGAGGTGGCTCAGCACATACTGGAAGATTTGCAGTTTGCTGAAGCGAATATCAATCCGGAAGGCGATGGAGCTAATACCGTTAATGTGCACGTAGTCCGGGCGCAAATTTCACGGTTCGGACTGATGGAAGGAACTTGGCGGAAGTATCACGGCCTGGCGAATGCAGAGACCTATCTGGAGGCAAGCCTAGCTGCCTCCGCACGGTTAGCAACGGATTTTCCGGTGCTCAACAGCAACTATGACCTGGATTTCAACAGTGAATCTTTGGCGGGTGTACCGGGCATATTGCTTTACAAGCAGTACGTGTTGAACCAGATCACGCATAACTTATCTACCCGTAACCGTAACTCTTCGGGTCGGCACGACCTAACTAAAAAGGCGGTCGACCTGTTTCTGATGACCGATGGCAAAACCCGATTCACAAGCGACCTGTTCGAAGGTGACAAATCTCCGTACGACGAATTCAGGAACCGCGACCGGCGGCTGTATTACGTTGTGCCACCACCGTATTTTGTGAACACCAATGCTCCAAGTTTAGATTTTACATATACGGACAATCCGCAGGATACCTCCTATTTTGGGTTGATGACATCTATTTCAGATGGCCAACACAAAGCCTTGCCTTCCCGAAACTGGAACCGTTTTGTCGTGCGAGGAGAGCCCCACTATGTGGATTACAACCTCGGACAGCCGTACAACGTGACTTATACAGGCTATCGGTTTTATAAGTATTACAATCAGCAAGTCACCGATGCGCAGGGTCAGGATATTTCCGATGCGCCCATCTTCCGGATGGGGGAGGTATTGGCCAACTATGCGGAGGCGGCTTACGAATTAGGCCGGTTTGACCAAAACATCGCCGATATCACGATGAATAAACTCCGCGAACGCGGTGGTGTGCTGGCACTAGACGTGATGGATATACCTGACGACCCGACCCGTGATCCAACCGTTACCCCATTGCTTTGGGAGATCCGGCGGGAGCGGGCTGTGGAACTCATCGGTGAAGGATTCCGGTTGGACGACCTGCGCAGGTGGAAGAAGTTGGATTATACAGTAGCGCGCAAGCTAGGCAGGTGGTTGCGGAAAGGTGTCGATGTGCCAGTCAGCGCAACTATCCCGATTTTGGATGGAGCCACAGAAGGCTACATCGCTTATGAAGGGGTGCCACCAACTCCTTATCTTGACTATTATTATTTGGACCCCATTCCATCCAATCAGCTCGTGTTAAATCCGAACATCGAACAGAATGAGGGGTGGGAATAATTTTGTAAGTTTGATATGATTATAAATTGATTTGATTCGATGATGAAGAAACGACTATTCCTGAATGCAGTGGCATTATTGGCATTTCTGTCGGTTGCCGCGCAGACAGTACCCCCGAAACCCAATATCGTATTTATCCTCGCCGATGACCTTGGCTATGGCGATGTGGGATGCTATGGACAGGAGAAAATAGAAACACCCCATATTGACCGTTTAGCTGGCGAAGGGATGCGGTTTATGCAGTTTTATGCAGGTACTACCGTATGTGCCCCGTCACGATCGTCGCTGCTTACGGGTCAGCATACCGGCCATACCTTCATCCGCGGCAACAAGGAAATCCAGCCCGAGGGTCAGTACCCACTTGCCGATTCAGTGCAGACATTCGCCCAATTGTTACAGCGAGGCGGATACCGTACCGGAGCCTTTGGAAAGTGGGGATTGGGCATGGTGGGCACGTCCGGTGCGCCGGACAAGAAGGGGTTTGATCGGTTTTTCGGTTACAATTGCCAGCGGCAGTCGCACCGCTACTATCCGACGCATCTGTGGAACAATGATCGCAGGGTCGTACTGGAAGGGAACGGGCTTCTTCATAAAGCGGTTTATGCGCCGCAGCTGATTCAGCAGCAGGCGCTGAAGTTTATCGAGAAAAACAAAGACCGAGCTTTCTTTGCCTTTATACCGGTTGTGTTGCCGCATGCCGAATTGCAGGGACCGGATGACCAATATTACAAGGAGTATGCGGGGCGCTTTGAAGAACACCCGCACAAGGGGCAGGATTACGGCCGGGACGCTAGTGTCGGCGGATATGCCTCGGTTGAAGATCCACGAGCTACATTTGCTGGTATGGTAAGCCGGTTGGATGCATATGTGGGCGAAGTGTTGGCCAAGCTGGATGAGTTGGGTTTATCTGAAAATACGCTCGTCATCTTCAGCAGTGACAACGGTCCTCACAAGGAGGGTGGAGCAGATCCCGACTTTTTCAATAGTGGCGGTGGCTTTAGGGGATACAAGCGGGATCTCTATGAGGGCGGAATCCGGGTGCCGTTTATCGTCCGCTGGCCCGGAAAGGTGACCGCCGGTTCGCAGTCCGATTTTAACGGTGCCTTTTGGGACATCATGCCTACTTTGGTGGATGTTGCAGGATTGGATCGCCCGCATTATACCGATGGGTTGTCTTTTTTGCCTACGTTATTGGGAAATGCAAACCAGCAGGTACAGCATCCGTATCTGTATTGGGAGTTTCATGAATTGGGAGGTAGGCAGGCCATTCGGTCAGGTAAGTGGAAGGCTATCCGGCTCAATGCATTGACTGCCGATCCGTCTACCGAACTATACGACCTGGAAAAAGACCCCGGAGAGACCACAGATTTAGCAACCCAGCATCCGGATGTAGTCGCTCAATTGGAAGGGTACATGGATCGTTCGCATCGGGAAAGTGAGGTATTTCCCTTTAAAGACCGTGTGACGGACTAAGTGAACGGGCACCGAGTGTATAGACAAACGAATCGGTGCCCGCTTCTTTGGAAATTGAACATACCTGTTTTCATCAATTGTTTAAAAGAAAAAAGCTATTTTTGGATGGAAGCTTTTAATTATGTCTCCATCGCATCAGCCATACAATGAACAGGACTTACTTCTTAAGCTACGCGAGGGGGATGAGCTGGCCTTTGAGGCAATCTATCAGAAACATAGCCTCGCAATCTATGCTAACATTTTGCGTATGGTACGCGATGAAGCTGCGGCAAGTGACTTACTCCAAGAGGTGTTTCTGAAAATTTGGGAAAACCGGCAACAAATTGATCCAGCTAAATCGTTCAAAGGCTACTTATTTACCTGTTCAAGGTTTCTCGTATTGAATTTTCTGCGTCATGTCTCGATTGAAAAGCAGGTGGAAAACTACCTTTCCCACACGCGATCGGAGGCTTATGAGCATATTGAAGAAGGCGTTTTCAATAAGGAGACGGAGGGGTTTCTTTATAAGACCATCGCGCAACTGCCTCCGCAACGGCAGAAGGTATACACACTATGCAAGATCGACGGAATGAGCTACGAGCAGGTAGCGGTGTTGTTAGGAATCTCTACGACCACGGTTCAAGACCACATTGTCAAAGCAAACCGGTTTATTAAAGATCGCATGTCTGGCACGCAAACCGCGATCTTAGTGGCGATGATTGGCGCTCAATTGCTATACGGGAAATTTTTCTGATTTTTTTTTCATAGACAACCCACCTTGCGATTGCCTGAAGGTTATTTATAAGAAAAGGCAATCTTGGAAAAACGGGAAGAGATTTTTAGACTTATCCAGCGCTATCGGCAGGGAATCGCGACCGAAGAGGAAGTGCGGCATTTGTTACATCAGATCCAGTCTGGGGTAAATTCCGACGTTATTGAAACGGCCATTTCAGCAGGATTGTTGGATGAGCCTTCCGATTGGATGAAGCAATCTGCGGATACGCGTCAGAAGTTAGATGTACTTTTTGAACAAATGATGCAGCGTCGCGTTGCCGATGTCAAAACTTTATCCAGTCCTCGCGCGATTGTACATGCTATTCGTAAGTGGCTCCCGATATCTGCGGCAGCTGTGGCCCTCATTGCGTTAACCATCGGTTGGATTTATTTTATGAATCAATCTCAACCAATTCCCAAAGATATCGAACCGGGTGGCAACCGGGCCACCCTTACACTTGGAGATGGTCAAATTATTGAATTAAGCGAAGCGCAGGAGGGGATTGTTGTTGGAGAAGAAGTTAGGTATTTGGACGGCACTAACGTATCTGCGACCCGATATGCGGCGCAAGAAAGTGGGCCGAATGAATACCCCATGTCGCTGTCCACTCCTCAGCGGGGCACTTACCAGATCACCCTGCCAGATGGTACAAGGGTATGGCTCAATGCGGCATCCACTTTGAGATATCCCGTTCGATTTAACAGCCAAGAACGAGTAGTGGAGCTGGCAGGTGAAGCCTATTTCGAAGTACGGAATAGCGAAGCGTGGCCGTTTAAGGTTGTAAGCGAAAGTCAAACTATCGAGGTACTCGGAACCTCTTTCAATGTAAACGCCTATCCCGATGAAAAAGCGATGGCCACGACCTTGGTCAGTGGGTCATTGCGCGTCACATTGGAGGGCTTATCGGACTCCCAAACGACTTCGGTTGTCCTTAAACCCGGCGAGGTAGCGATACATGCGGCGGGGCAACTAGAAAAGCGTTCGGGTGACCTGGCTGCGTCAACGGCTTGGAAGGAAGGGTATTTTGTATTTAACAACGCGACGATGGAAACCATCGCCGCCCAAATTGGACGCTGGTATGGTATTGAAGTGGATTGCATAGACTTGCCGCATCAGACATTCTCAGCTGAAATACCCCGCAGCGTGAAATTATCAACCTTGTTGAAATTGATTGAGTCGACGAGCGATCTCCATTGCGAACTAATTTATAATCCCGATAATCCAAACGAAGAAAGGAGGCTAATGATTACCAAATAAACCTGATTTAATGCGCTAGTTGTACAGAAAAGCGGGAAGTGCCGCAAACACTCCCCGAGAATGCCAAGTGCAGCTGGATGAAAGGAATAACTCATCTTTTTTTTACACTTAACCCTTCAAAGTTATGAATTCAATTTGTATTCATCAACTATGCGATTTCGTGCGGCTTATTCAAGTCACGACCCAACGAGTTTTAACAAAAAAGACCGTTTTAATTATGAAATTAGCATACTTTTTCGTTGCTATGATCGTGTTGCAGACACATGCCACATCGTACGGGCAGACGGTCAGCATCTCCGTTGTCAACGTGCCACTTAAGACCGCGTTGCAACAGGTAAAAGCACAAAGCGGATATGCATTTTTTTTCAATGATGAATTACTAAAAAAGACCAAACCGGTATCACTGCATGTTTCGGATGTACCGGTCAAGGAAGTGCTTGATCAGCTGTTTGCGGGGCAACCCGTGGATTACCAACTGATCGATAACATCATCAGCGTGCTGCCAAAAAGAGAGCTATCGAAACTAAAAACAGATGCAATGATAGGGCAACTGTACGTTTCGGGAACCGTTCGAGATGAGCGTGACAGTGCGCTTGCAGGAGTCAGTATTCATGTATTCGGTGGGAGCGGCGGTACTATTACCGATGGCGACGGTCAATTTAAACTAGAAGTACCTGATTTGATGGCAACCCTTATTTTTTCATTTGTTGGTTACCAAACACAAGAAGTAAACCTAGTAGGCCGAATGCAGCTGTCAATCCATATGGTACCCGAGGAAAACCAATTGGATGAAGTGGTGGTAGGCTATGCGGTACAGAAAAGAGAAAACGTTACAGGCGCGGTAGATGTTATTTCCAATAAGCAACTTCAAAACCGGCAATCGCCGACGGTTTCACAGTTACTTCAGGGACAATCTCCAGGCCTTTCGTTTTCAGCCAGCAACAGTGGCTTTAATCCCGGCGCGGAGTTGAGTATAGATATCCGCGGTGTCGGCTCATTGAATGGCGGAGCTCCGTTGGTCGTGATCGACGGTATCCCGGGTGATATGAATCGGCTCAATCCACAGGATATTGAATCCATATCGGTATTGAAAGATGCGGCCGCATCCGCCATCTACGGGGCTAGGGCACCTTATGGCGTGATTCTCATCACCACGAAATCGGGTGCAAAAGATGAAACCATCAGCATTTCTTATTCGGGTAACGTGACACACGCTACTCCTCAGCGGTTACCGGAAATGCTTGACTCGTACACATATGCGCGGGTCATGAATGAAGCTGGCGTAAACGGCGGTGGCAGAGTTCATACCAACGCCGTTGTAGATCGAATTATTGCTTTTCAAAGGGGCGATATAGACTACATCAAACAATTTACGATTCCTGAAGCCACCTTTTTTGAAACGGTTCCGTTGACCAATGGAACGTGGGGGTTCAATCAAAATTCCAATGCAGATTACGATTGGTTTGACGAATATTATGGAAACAGCCTCAATCAACAACATAATATTTCGGTTCAAGGAGGTTCCAAGTCAACTTCCTATTACTTTTCGGCCGGACGATTTGATCAAGGCAGTGTATTGAATTATGGCACCGATACCTATAACCGGACAAACCTTATGGGAAAAATAAGCACATCACTGACGAAGTGGTGGGATTTTACGTACCAACCCCGATTTATGAAGAGCATCCGGATGGCTCCGAATGTACAGGGCGGAGAAGACTACTCGATCATTTTTCACCAGATTGCTAGAACGAGGCCTAATTCGGCTAAGTACGATGGATACGGTAATCTGATGGTTACTTCCTCAAAAATTCCCTGGGTGAATGATGCCGGAACGAATAGCAATGAGATCACGGAAAATATCCACAATTTTGCGACCGTTATACGACCGCTCCGTGGTTGGGACATCAATATGGACTTTGCATATCGGGCGGTTGACGTATTTGGAACGAGGCGCAGTCTTACTGTTTATGAACACGATGTCAACAACATGCCCTATGCAGATGCGCAGACAACGCCAAACTGGATCCAGCAAAACCACCAAAGTGCCAATTATTGGACGTACAATCTGTATACCTCGTATCGTTTCACGCTCGACAACAGACATAATTTTACGATACTAGGTGGATACCAAGCAGAATTAAATAGACAAAAATCATTAACTGTCAGGAAAAGCAACCTGCTGGTTCAAGATGTTCTATCGCTGGAAACCGCTATCGGGGATCCTACAGCTACAGAAAGTCTTACGCATTGGGCTACTGAGGGATATTTTGGTAGACTTACTTATAATTTTGAGGGGAAGTATTTGGCGGAATTCAACGTAAGGTATGATGGGACGTCCAGGTTCCGTTTTGCTAACCGATGGGGCACATTCCCTTCCTTGGCTGTCGGATGGAATATTCATAAAGAGTCTTTTTGGACGGGAGTGGATAACGTAATCAATTCTTTCAAATTGAGAGGCTCATGGGGCGCCTTAGGTAATCAGAATGTTTCTCCTTATCAGGACCTCAATCTCATCCCTTTGCAATCCACTCCGCTCAATTGGATTTTCGGTTATGGGCAAAGCAGACCTATCGGCTACGCAGCTACCCCTTTATTGGTGAGCCCTGATTTGAGGTGGGAGACCGCAACTACCCGGAACATCGGAGCGGATATTTCTTTTCTGTCTGATAGACTTCAGGGGACGTTTGACTGGTTTGACCGTGTGACAACGGATATGATAGGGCCTGCGGAAGCACAACCGGGAGTGTTGGGTGCAGCGCTGCCGCAAGCCAATAACTCGACCTTAAAAACAAAAGGATGGGAATTGTCCGTCCGTTGGAATCATCAGGTGAATGAACGGTTCTCGTATTTCGCCAATGCCACCTTGTACGATAGTCGTATGTTTGTTACCAAATATCTCAATCCTACCGGATTGTTATCCACTTGGTATAACGGCAAAGAACAAGGTGAAATATGGGGTTACACTGCTTACGACCTGTTCCGTACAAACGCGGAGGCCGAGAGCTACGCCGCGAATGCGGATCTCGACCGGATTTGGGGAGGAGCATGGCGTGCCGGTGATCTCAAATATGAAGATTTAAACGGCGATGGCGCGGTAAATAACGGTGCTAATACACTGGCCGATCACGGCGACTACCGGATTATCGGAAATTCGACACCGCGATATCAATTTGGCCTTTCAGCAGGCGCCACTTTTGGGGGATTTGACTTTTCAATTCTATTGAAAGGAACTGCCAAACGCGACTTGTTTTTTGGTGCCGATGAGAATGTTTTTTGGGGATTTGTCCAAAATGCTACGCAATCTTCTCCTTTTATTAATCACCTAGACTATTTCAGGGGTGAAGAGGGGGATGTGTATACGGGGTTGAATGAAGGCGTAACAAACATCAATACAGACGCATACTGGCCGCGTCCTTACCTCAATGCCGAGGGAGCAAAAAATAAGGCTCCTTCCACGCGATATCTTCAAAGTGGTGCTTATCTGCGGATACAGAACGTGCAATTTGGATATCACCTGCCGAGTAGAATTGCGTCGAAACTTCACCTGCAAACTGTGAGAATGTATTTGTCGGGTGAAAATCTCTTTACGTTTACCAACCTAAGTCCGGCAATCGACCCCGTTGCTTTAGATGGCAATTGGGGAGCTGGTAAGACCTATGGTGCAGATCGTATGCTGTCTTTTGGGCTTACGATAACCTATTAACATACCTGTAAATGAACTGTCATGAAGAAGTTTAATCTGTTGATAATCGCATTTTTCGCGGTGTTTTCTTATTCCTGCGATAATTTTCTGGATCGTCCGCCGTTGGATGCTATCTCCACGGATAGTTATTGGAATTCATCAAGCGACTTAGAGAAATATGTTTTACAATATTATCCGTTGCTACCCCAACATGGAAACGGAATGCCATTTGAGGATGCTAATTCGGACAATATGATCCGTTTGACACCCAACAACGTCATGAATGGAGTCCGGGGTATCGTGGCCGGTAATTGGATAAGTCAATGGTCAAATATTCGTAGTATCAATGTGTTTTTCGATAATTACACGAAGGTAAAGGATGGATTTGAGACATACCGGCATGTCCTCGGTGAAGCGCATTTTTTTAAAGCATGGTTTTATTTTGATCTCTTAAAGCGTTATGGAGACCTTCCTTGGTACAACCATGCATTGGAACCTGGCTCGCCTGAATTGCTTAATCCGCGTGATCCCAGAACGTTGATTGCTGATTCTATTTTGGCGCAATTGGACAAAGCAATTGCCTACTTAAACCCCCGTTCATCGGCGGGAAATTTCAGGCTGAATAAAGAAGCCGCACTTGCATTCAAGACGCGTGTAGCGCTATACGAAGGTACTTGGCAAAAGTATCACGCTGGCACTCCTTTTGGAACGGTTGGCAGCCAGCCAGAAAAATACTTCCAACAATGCGTCGATGCCGCCGAGGAGCTTATGCAGGGTGATTACACACGTGGCCTCTATAACACGGGAAACCCGGAGAGCGACTACTTTACCCTTTTTGGAATGGATAATATGTCTTCAGTGGACGAAGTCTTGCTTTACAGGGTCGCCAACTCCAGTGAATCAATGGGAAGCGGAGTACAGTTTTATACTACGGCTAGTACCTATGGGATGGGGGTAACCTGGTCGCTGGTGTCTTCCTATTTGAGTAAGAATGGGACGCCGTTGGACTACCTGAGCTTTGCGGATGAAAACAAGGGAAATGATTTTCTGAACGTGCTGAAAGAACAGGCCGATAATCGTCTGCATGCGACGGTGTGGTTTCCGGGTGATCTGCGCGTAGCGGCTACTGCGGAGTTGTTTGACAAGCCGTGGATAGATCGTGGTGGCAATGAACTTTGTCCGACGGGATTTCAGGTGAAAAAATGTGCTAATCCTTACTCTTCTGCAGCGGGCTTGACCGATGGCGGCAACAATAACAGTGAAACGGGTTATATCATATTCCGGTATGGAGAAGTGCTGCTTAACTATGCTGAGGCCTCCTATGAACTGGACAAAACGATCCAATATGATGCATTGAATTTGTTGCGGCACCGGGCGGGTATGCCTGATTTCAGGCCCATAACCCAAATGGATGATCCGAACCGTCAGGATTACGGCTATGTGATTGACAATGCATTGTATGAAATCAGAAGAGAGCGGCGGGTGGAATTGGCGTTGGAAGGATACCGTGCGGACGACTACATGCGGTGGGCGGCGCATACATTATTTCAAGGAACAAGACCGTTAGGATACCCGTTTAATGCTGCGGAATTTCCGGCGCTTCCGGTGCCTAGACTAAATCAAGATGGGCTCATTGACTATTTTCGCGATCAGATACCCGATGGATTCGGATTCAGGGAAGATCAGGATTACTTAAACCCCATTCCTCAGGATGAGTTGACAAATAACCCCAACCTCGTTCAGAATCCGGGTTGGTGAGTGTCCTGAATAAATGTATAGTTCTATGAATTTAACATTTAATGCTGAACAGAAGATGAGGGTAGGCCCCTCGGATAGGGTGTACAGGCACCGTTTCCAAACCACCCCTATGCTGCTGCGGTTAAAAGCTGTGGTAGTGAGCGATAGCGGGAAAAGGCATCAAAGAAGGTGTCAGGTAAGTGTTAGGAAGGTGAACGCGAGTGAACCGTCGATGAGGCGTCGAAAGGATGAAGTGATGTCAGAACCAATGTCCACCAACGTCATTGGGAATAGCATGGAGGTGACCTGTCTACTGTCCATGCGGCATCCGGCGTATAGGCGGCACGAGCTTAACACAGGCTTTTGTTTGGAACAGGAGAACCTGTCGTGGCGATGCGAAGGGAAAACCCCAAGCGGCGGACACCGCAAGGGGGAAAGTACCGATGCGCTGCACGGGGGCGGAACGCTTCGTAGTAGTGATGAAGTCCCTGTAATGAGGATGGAGCGAAGGGGGCGTATTATCAGGCCTACGAGTCTCAGCGAGAAACCGTTCAAGCGGGAGGTATCAAGGGAGTTAGGCAAAACGGCTGGAACAAGGACAGTTTCGGACGTAATTGGTAATAAGAGCCGTATGATGCGAGAGTATCACGTACGGTTCTATGAGGGACTCGGGGTGAAATTCCCCGGGTCTACTCGACAATCACATAAAAACGTAATGACAATGGAAAAGAAAATAATAGATTCGAGAAGGGATTTTATAAAAAAAGTAACAATTGCAGCGTCGAGTATGGCCGGTATATCTGCAACCGCAGGTGCAGCCGTTAACACTGCGGAACGAGGTGCGGCCGATACGAAAGGACATCGTTACGACCTACTGGTTTACGGAGGAACTTCGGGTGGCATCATTGCAGCTTATACCGCTAAGAAATATGGGTTGAGCGTCTTGCTTATCGAGCCAGGGAGACATTTAGGAGGATTATCTTCCGGTGGTTTGGGGGCAACTGATACAGGAGGAAAGGAACATGTTATCGTTGGGTTAGCGGATGATTTTTACCAACGGGTTGGTCGATACTATGGAAAGGAAGAACCTGTTTACCGCTTCGAACCTCATGTTGCAGAATCCATCTTCAATAGCTACGTGAATGAAGCAGAGTTGGACGTTCTATACTCGCGCCGGGTAAAAAGAGTGCATGTTAATGGCACAAAGATCGAAAGGGTAGAACTAGAAAGTTCCTCCAATCCTTCCGAAGTTCAATCCATCCTGGCGACGCACTTTATTGATGCTTCGTATGAAGGCGATCTGATGGCCAAAGCCGGTGTTACGTACACAGTAGGTCGGGAGAGTAACGAAATCTATAATGAAAAATATAATGGTATTGTGCTTTCCCGTCTTGCTGGTTCTTACAACGGTCCCGTAAAAAGAACAAGCGAGTGGCCTGTCGCGGTAGACCCCTATATGATTCCGGGTAAACCTTCCAGCGGCCTGTTGCCTGAAATCAATGACATTGCCCATCGACCGGACGGACAAGGTGACAAAAGCGTGCAATCTTACTGTTTCCGGTTATGTATGACACAACAGAAGGAAAATCAACTACCGATTGCGGAACCAACTAATTATTCGCCGGATCGGTACGAACTGCTTGTCAGATTGCTAAGGAAAAGACCATGGAAACAGTTGGGTAAGGGCAATGGATTTATTATTAGTCCGATGCCTAACGGAAAGACAGATTGGAATAATTACGGGCTGGCCGGATTTTCATCCAATTACACAGGCAAAAGTCATGACTATCCTGATGCCAACTACGATGAACGCAAAAGAATATGGAACGACCATATCGATTATCAAAAAGGATTGCTATGGTTCATTGCGTCGGATAGTCGCGTGCCAGCACATTTGCGTGAAGAAATGAAAACCTGGGGATACTGTAGAGATGAGTTTTTGGATACCGACGGTTGGCCACACCAGTTATACATTCGCGAAGCCCGCCGGATGGTCGGCGAGTTTGTGATGACGGAGCATGAATGTGTAGGCCATCGTCCCGTGGCCGATGGCGTTGTGTATGGCGCATATGCATTAGACGGCCATACCTGCAACCGCATCGTCGTTGACGGACGGGTTGAAAATGAAGGGAATTACTACATCACGGGTTTTGAACCCTATCTGATTTCCTATCGATCGTTATTGCCCAAGCGTGGGGAAATCACCAACCTATTGGTTCCCGTTTGCCTATCAGCTTCCCATGCCTCTTTTGGTTCGATCCGGATGGAACCCGTTTTTATGGGGCTGGGGCAAGCAGCGGGTATTGCGGTCTTCCTTGCCGAAAAAAGCCAGCAGGCACTCCATGACCTGGATGCAGCGGCGATAAGGAGTGAGTTATCTGAAAAATCATTTGTCAAATGATAGGAAATTGTAATTTTAAGGATATGTATGGTAGATGCCTAGTTCTAGCTTTTTTTCTTTTGCCGTGTTTGCTGGCGGCTGCCCAAGATACGCGAAAGCCCAACGTGTTGTTCATCATATCCGACGACCTCACTACAACGGCCCTTTCTTGCTATGAAAATCAGGCTGGACACACGCCCCATATCGACCAGCTGGCTGCTGAAGGGATCCGCTTTACACGGGGATACACCCAGTTCCCGGTGTGCGGACCCTCACGGGCGTCGCTTCTGTTTGGGTATTATCCCCATGCCACCGAAACATTCGGGTATGTGAGTGGTCGGGAAAAGGTGGGGGCCACACGCAAATCGTGGCCCCAATTGTTCAAAGATAACGGCTATTATACGGCGCGGGTCAGCAAAATTTATCACATGGGCATTCCCGGAGACATCGAGAAAGGGTCGGATGGTACAGACGATCCAGCTTCGTGGACGGAATCGTTTAATAGTCAGGCTGCGGAATGGCGAGCTCCGGGTGAGGCTGAACTGGTGCAGAATAACCCGTACGGCGCCATCGAGCGGAAAGGTGGAAATGTGATGACCCTTGTCAAAGCCGATGGCGATGACCTGGTGCACGCCGACGGCAAGACCGCAGAAAAGGCAAGCGAACTCATCCGGAAGCATAAACATGAGCCTTTTTTTCTCGCAGTGGGGTTTGTGAGGCCTCATGTTCCATTTGTAGCACCCAAAGCCTATTTCAAACCCTATCCGCACGATCAAATGGTGCTGCCACCACAGGTGGCCAACGATTGGGACGACATCCCCGAGCCGGGCATTAACTATGTCAACAGCCTGAACGCCCAAATGTCACAGGAGCAGGAAAAAAAGGCGATAGCCGGTTATTACGCCGCCGTTTCTTTTATGGATGCGCAGGTAGGCAAGGTGCTCCAAACACTGCGGGAAGAAGGGCTTGAAGAAAACACGATTGTAATTTTTACATCCGACCACGGTTTTCACCTCGGCGAGCACCGCTTCTGGATGAAGGTAAGCCTTAAAGAAGAATCGGCGAGAGTGCCTTTGATCATCAAAGTGCCCGGAAAAAAGCCAGCAGTGTGCAACTCGTTGGTAGAATTGCTGGATCTGTACCCTACGGTGGCTGAATTGGCCGGGTTGACAGCTTCGCCGAATTTACAAGGGAAAAGTTTGGTCGATATACTGGATCACCCACAACTGGAGGTGCGCCCTTACGCATTTTCGGTTTCGAAATGGAGAAATACGTTTTCATTTCTGATCCGATCGCATAAGTGGGCCTTTATTCAATACGGCGAAGACGGATCGGATGGAGTGGAACTATTCGATATGGAATACGATGAAAAGCAGTTTAACAATCTCGCGCTGAATCCCCGTTATGAGCCTGTTGTCAGACGGTTCCAGGCTATGCTGGGTGAGAAACTGAAGGATGTACGCGCAAATGACTTAGGTATCGAATATAAAAATAAAGACGAATGAAGGTAAGACAGTTTTGGCTATTGCTGCAAGGTCTGTTACTCGGATGTGTTGGATCAACCGCTGTGGCGCAGCATCGAGAAGGAGATCGGCCCAACATCATTTTTATCATGAGCGATGATCATGCCTTTCAGGCGATCAGTGCATACGGCGGCGGATTGAATCAGACGCCGAATATCGATCGGCTTGCGAAGGAAGGTGCCATTTTTACGCGCGGCTTCGTAACCAACTCGATCTGTGCCCCGAGCCGGGCGGTGATGTTGACTGGCAAACATAGTTTTGTCAATGGGAAGGTAGACAACCGCATGCGCTTCGACTGGAATCAGGACAATTTTCCGAAGCAACTCCAACGCAACGGATACCAGACCGCTATGATCGGGAAAATCCACCTGGATGGACTGCCGCAAGGATTCGACTACTCGATGGTACTTCCTGGTCAGGGCTTTTACTATAATCCTGATTTCCTCATCAACGGCGAGCGTAAACGTATTGAGGGGTATTGCACAGAGATCATCACCGATGCGGCGTTGGATTGGTTGCAGGACCAACGGGACCCAACGAAACCGTTTTGTTTATTTTATCACCAAAAGGCACCGCATCGCAATTGGCAGCCTGCACCCCGGTATTTAACGCTGTATGACGATACCACGTTTGCACCGCCAGCCACCTATTTTGACGATTATGCAGGTAGGGGCACAGCCGCCAAGGAACAGGAGATGGAAGTAGCTGGACATGCCCGGTGGGGACACGATTTCAAATTGCTCGTGGACCCCGATGGGAAACCAACCGGTTTTGATAAACAGCTTGCACGCATGACTGAAGAGCAACGGAAGCAGTGGATGAATGCATACGAGCCCAAAAATCAGGCATTTTTAAAGGCAAAGCTGACCGGAAAAGACCTTGCCGAGTGGAAGTATAATCGGTACATCAAGGATTACCTGCGGACCGTCCGCTCGGTAGACGACGGTGTAGGTGAGTTGCTGGACTACCTCGACAAGACAGGCCTTTCGGAAAATACCATTGTGATCTATACCTCGGATCAAGGGTTTTACCTGGGTGAACATGGATGGTTTGATAAGCGGTTTATGTACGAGGAATCGTTTCGGACACCGTTATTGATGCGGTACCCGAACGAAATCAAGCCAGGCACGCGGATTGACGAATTGGTGCAGAACCTGGACTTTGCGCCCACACTATTGGACTATGCCGGCGTACGGATCCCCGGGGACATGCAAGGTGAGTCATTCCGGGATCTGGCGAGCGGAAGGTCACACCGTTGGCGGGATGCGATTTATTACACTTATTACGAGTATCCAGCGGAACATGCGGTGAAACGGCACTACGGCATACGTACAGAACGGTACAAACTCATTCATTTTTATTACGATATCGATGAGTGGGAATTGTATGACCTGATGAAGGATCCACAAGAAATGCATAATGTGTACAACGATCCTGCTTATCAATCGGTTAAAAAAAAGATGCACCGCAAACTGACTCGTATACGGAAGAAATATGGTGATTCGGATGAAAATGACCAACGGTTTCTTCACGCATATCTGAATCAATAACTATATCCAATTCCATACGTGGCGAAAACACGTCGCGCGGCGTTCGCCTCATTCGCGTAAACCAGTTTGATGCCGATATCGAAATTGGGCAGGTAGAAACGTAACAAGTTCATATCAGACCGTAGTTCAAGGCCAAACGTACGGGGTCGGAATGCATTTCCGGCACGTACATTTTGGAAGTCAGCAAAAAAGCCGCCCTTGAATCGTTTGACGTAAGCCAACGGTCCGAGGGCCCAATCGGGGTAAGCGATGGGGAACCGATAGCTGAAAAGCAGTGTATTATCTACCGGGACGGGCCGGAGTTGGTCATATCCGCTTACGAGTGGAATATCATTTGCCTGGGCATACGTGCCGCTGCGCTGCTGGTAGTTGAAGCGCGCAAGAAATGAATGGTTGCGCCAAACGCCGGGAAAATAGAATGCCGTACGTAGCGACAGGTGTTTGCCCGCTATCCGGCCATCGAATGGGAAATGTCGATAGGTGACGCTGAAATTCTGACCCCAACGAGGCCCCAGATCGAGCGAGCTTTGCCGCACATTGTGGTTAAAATAGATTTGATAGTGCAGGGGAAATTGAATACGGTCGATAAACCGATCCTGAAACTTCGGCTCGTTGAGTCCATAACGCCGCGTGTAGGAAGTCGCGGCACTGATCCCGGTGGTAAAGACGTGATTGAGCTGGTAGAATACGAGGGGAATATCCATCTTCAGCGTGGTTGCATGTTCCCGCCACCGTAGTCCGATTAGGCTTTCCATTCCCTGGTCGGTTATCCGGGCTGCACTCACCTGCCCACGGTTACGGTACTCCAATGATAACTTGGGGAATAGCTGCTGATAGGAAATCGATGCAAGGTATTCGCTACTGTGCACATCGCCGTCGTACGTGTAGCCTAAGCGGAGCTGTGTGGTGTTCAGGAGGTCATCCGATAACCAATAGATTCCGGGATTGATATTGCCCAGATTGTCAAAATTTCCATTGTCTACGGATAAACTGTGGAAGTTGATCAGATTTTTTAGTCGTTTATAAGGTTTTGACGGCCATATTTTCCCTTCGGACGTATCTGAAGTCATCAATATGTTTTTTTTGCTGAGAGGGGGGTTAAAATGGCTTATCGGCAAATCGCTGGATTTCAGGTGGCTGATCCGGTATCCGTTGATCTGGTATTCGTTGAACCAGATTTGTCCGGTTTTACGATCAAACCACGGGTTAAACGCACCGTACCGAACGTTGGTGCGTTGTCGAATAATACCCTTCGCAGTGTCCAATGAATAGATATTGTCAATGCCGTTGTAATGTGCCTTGAATAAAATGTGACCATTGGCATACATGGGACGTTCGATTTGTTGCGCTTGTCCGCTCAGTAGGGTGCGGTATATGCCTGTTGAAAGGTTTAATTCGATCAGGGCAGCACCCTGATTGGAAATGCCTGTAGCGATGACTTTATCGCCTGTATCGTCAAACGCGGGTGTCTGCAACAGGATGTTTCCGGGCGTTGGGAAACGGGTAATCAACGCGCCGGTTTCGGTATCCAACAGATCGAGGCTTATTTGGCCGGCTTCGTCAATTGCGACCGCAACAACCTGTGATTGGTTGGGGCGCAATACGGGGGAGAAATAGCGGCTTTTGTGTGAAAGTTGACGATAGGTGTGTGTGCGCATATCATATAGATTGATGACATTGTACACCCGCTTCCCGTAGCGGGAATCACGCCGTATTTCATCCCATGCGAGCACCCCCCGTGCATAGGAAAAATTAGGCTCGGTTTGGCGACCGGTTTTTACGACTTCGGTCTGCTTGCCGAGCGAGTCTATGACAACGATCGCGGGCACGTTTCGGACACTTTGATGCAAGGCCAAAAGCTGTCCGTCGGGAAGGGTGCGGGGCAGTAGCCAACTCTCCGGTTTGCCGGATTTCGGGGTGGGGAAAAGCGGGTAATCTAAGGGGTTGTTTTTGGCCAATTGTTCCTGCCATTTCTGGGTCAAATCCGTGCGGATTTTTTCATGCCATTCACGGGTATTATAGCCGGTGAATTTCTTCAGTGAATTACTGAAATTGTAAGGGCGGACGGGGAGCTTGGCCATGCGTGTCATCAGGCTGTCGACGATGGTTTCACCATACGCTTTTTCGAGCCCGGAAGTGAGGAAATATCCAAGTTCATAAAAGCCTGGGGTAACGTCTTTGAGCGACCCCAGGTAGTCCTTCTGATAACCGTATGTTTTTCCGTGAAGCAGGTTGGTGCGGAAAGGCATTTCCCACGAAGGCAGACGTCCGCGACCGGCAGCGGAGAGTGCGGTTTCGGAGACGACAGCATCGCCCTCAAAAAACCAGGAGGGAAGGGTAACGCCGTAGATGGCCAATGCCAGTTGTTCAAAAAATGGAGCCCGCAAGTATCCTGTCAATTTGTCAAACTGGACCACGTGCCTGAGCTCATGGATGGCAAGGTTATCCATCCATTCCTGGAAATCGCCCTGCTGTGGAGGGGTTGTATAAAACTCCGAACGGCGGGGGGCTAGTTGTACGTTTCCGTTGGATTCGACCGTTTGGTTCTGCAGAATGATGGAAATTTTGCGGGGCTCTTTGCTGAGTGTTTGACTGACGCGCTCGCGGAATATTTCCAGTCGGTTGGCCAATTTCTGAGCGCCATCTTCAAACGAAGCCGGGTAAATCAACTGAAAATTTTCGGTGTTGATTTGTCTCCATTTTACACTTGGGGGGTAGGGGTCGCCATTGAAAAACTGAGAAAATACCGTTGATGAACTTATGCATAATATTATTGATAATAAATATCTGATTATGAATTTGTAATATGTAAATTTATATCGATTCACGGTGGATTACTAATTTTTTTGGTAAAAAAGCAATTTCTAAAAATGGTTTATATTAATTTTTAATTTCACATAAAATATATTTACTATTGATTTACAGTTAGTAATATTTTTCATACTGAATCAATAATTGCGAATTTTTTATGTATATTTATTCAATTAGGTGACCCGATAGCTGAAAATTACAAATCGGAGAAAAGTAAATGAATATGGCTGCTAATGTACACTATCTTTTTGATTTTATCGGGCGAACTTTGTTCGCTTGCTTGCAGGTCGTATGCCCGGTCGCTGCCATGTTGGACCTTAAAGGAGTATCGTTCGATCGGCTAGCTCCTATCTACAATCGACTTGCTCTTGTCTGCAACGAGTGCGTAATGAATAAATAGATAACGCATGTCTGAGGTACCGTAGCAATGCATTGATTCGCTCGTTGGCGGATGTCCTGGAAGGATTAATGGTCGGGAATGAGTTGCTGACATTTTGTCTATTATCTCTTGATGGCAAGCCGAAAAAGCGGTGCGTTCTTTCCTCTTTTTTTAACAGGTAGTTATTCATTCTTTGATTTAAAAAACCGACTTTTGCAAGCAAATAATTCACCGATGTAGGAGATCACTAACGAGATAGGAGGGCTCATGGACGAACTGGATACGCTAGTAGAACAAACCGAATTGCTGTTGGCTGAAGGCAGCGAACAACAGCTGAAGGAATACCTTGATGAGCTCAATATTTCAGATGTGGAAGCGCTGATTGACGAGCTGCCGGAGTACGGCGCAACCTTCATCGAAACGCTTAGCGTCAACCGTGCTGTGAACGTTTTTCGTATCCTTGATTTTCCCACACAGGAGCGTATTCTCAAACGACTCTCCGGCCCTAAGATTTCCGAGATTATTAACGAGATGCCACCCGATGATCGGACGGCTTTTTTTAGTGAATTGAAGGGCGATGTGGTGAAGCAATTAATCATCTTACTTCCACCTGCAGATCGCAAAGAAGCACTGGCTTTATTGGGGTATCCGGAGGATAGTGTGGGTCGGCTCATGACCCCGGATTATATTACGGTGAAACAGCACTGGGACATCACCCGTGTGCTCCAGCATATCCGTCGGTATGGCAAGGCTTCGGAGACGATTGACGTGCTCTATGTGATCGATAAAGATGGGCAATTATTGGACGATATCCGCATCAAGGATATCCTCTTAGCCGACCCTGAAACAAAGGTAAAAGACCTAATCGATAACCGGCTGATAGCACTCAATGCAAACGACCCGCAGGAAGAGGCCATCAATGTATTCCGGATGAACAATCGCGTGGCATTGCCCGTGGTGGATGCGCAGGGAATTATGCTGGGTATTGTGACGGTGGATGATATCCTTTGGGTCGCCAACGAGGAATACACCGAAGACATGCAGCGGATAGGGGGTACCGAAGCATTGGATGAGCCGTACCTGGATGTGTCTATTCCGCATCTGGTAAGAAAACGGGCGGGGTGGCTGATTGTGCTGTTTCTGGGACAACTGATTACTGCTACCGTATTGGAGCATTATGAAAGCCAACTGGCCAGTGCCATCTTGATCCTGTTTATGCCGTTAATTCTTTCCAGTGGGGGAAATAGCGGTTCACAGGCTTCCACGCTGATTATCCAAGCGATGGCCCTTGGAGAAGTAACGCTTGCAGATTGGTGGCACGTCATGCGGCGAGAGATTCTGTCGGGGCTATTGTTGGGGCTAATTCTGGGGGCTCTTGGGTTTTTGCGCATCTGTACGTGGCAGGCCTTTGCTCATGCGTATGGCGACTATTGGCTGTTGGTAGGTGCGGTGGTGAGTCTTTCATTGGTTGGCGTGGTGCTGTGGGGGTCGGTAGTGGGATCGATGCTGCCTTTTATTCTACGTCGACTGGGGGCCGATCCGGCCTCTTCATCGGCACCATTTGTATCGACGCTGGTAGACGTAACCGGGCTGATTATTTACTTTAGCATTTCTACCATGATTCTTACCGGCGTACTGCTATGATGGCGCCGGTGTTGCGGAAGTCAGGATGGATGGGTGTGTTGCTATTGGCTGCGTTGGAGTTGCATGCGCAACGATCCCTGCCGGTTTACCTGGAAGGTGAATTCGGTATTGAACGCTTTGGGGATGCCTCCGTGCGGTCAGTGTTTCCGACGGGTGCTGCACTTCGGCTGGGTGCCGCATTTGCGTTGGCAGACCAGGGACGGCTGCGACTGCGACCGCAAGGGGGCGTAACGTTCTACGGAAACAAAATAAATGAAGAAGTAACGGAACAGCTGTTGTTCGTCAAAGGCGGCATGCAGGTGAGCTATGATGCGTTCTTCTTGGGGCGGATGACATTTTTTCCGTATCTTGGTATTGATTACAATTGGGTGTCCAATTTCGATATGGAAAGCTACGACGGGGAGGAGGCAACTTATTCAGAAAATTACTTACATGGTACAGGAATCTCGCAGGAAATCGGTTTGCGTGTACAGATCAGCGAGTGGTATGTTAAGGCAGGATATGGGCTATTCAGATCCCAGCTGCGGGTGCGTAGGTCGATTCTAGACAACGATCTGACCTCGGGTTATGTTACGCCTCCATCCCATTCTTTTCAGTTCGACACCATCAATATTTCAGTAGGTTTTTCGATTCGACCATGAATCCTATTTACAAAAAAACAACGATAGTACTGCTGCTGATTGGCTCACTGGCGGGATGCGACGGGGAGGGGACGCTTTTGGAGCTGTATCCATGGCAGCCGATTGTAAATCCGGAGATACGTACCCTAATACAGGATAATCGGATTATTCATGCGCAATTCGTCGGGCGGAATCACATCAGCGGGATTACGGCTAACGGAAATTTTGAAACTCCGGATCAATTTAAATCTTTTGACTTCGAACCTTTTGCCTGGCAGGAAGAAGGGTTGCTGGATTTCGGTGCTGATCTGATTGTGCGAGCCGTGCCGGATAAATCCTCCATTTCGTTGATTTACTCGAGAGATAACGGTAGGACCTGGAATCGATACGGACATCCTATTGTGGACGAAGGGGGGCTTGCGCTTGGGAAGATATCACCGGTGAAGTTAGTTGTCGGGGCGGAACGCTTGATGTGGCTGTTATGCCAGCAGGGGACAGGTGCTGAAAGCCGGCTGCTGCTTTACCGGGTGAACCTAGCCGGAGGAACGCATGAAACCCTATTAAGAAGGCGGAATGCGCTTGCGGTTACAGCGGCTGCTTTTGATGGTCAAAGGGGATGGGTGCTTTGGAAAAATCCTTTGATCGATTCGGATAGCGTACACTTACTAAAAACTATCGACGGTGGCAGTACCTGGTCTGAAGGAGCTACGTTGGAAAACATCAGTGATCCCCTGTTCTGCGTGATCGATGATGGCGATCTATTGGTGTTCGGACAAGCGGGAGCTGCTTTCCATTCTGCGGATGGTGGAGCGACCTTTCAATCTGTTGTTACGGGAATGGGGCCCATACAGCGATGCCAGGCTGCGACGGCTGATGTGATCTATGTGCTTTCTGTGGACGGGCGCCTGGGCAAAAGCGTCGATGGCGGCTTCACATGGGATGTTTTGGGAGCACAAGCTGGGAATACACAGGTTTCCGGCAGTAAGATGTATTTTCAGAATGAACAGCGCGGGATTGTTTACGACATTGATCGGATGTTTATTACCGAAGACGGAGGAGAACATTGGGAAGTGTTGATCTATCCATACAACTACGTTTTCGAGTAATGGCAGCTTATCATATTCGGTTATTGGTAATAAGCGACTTACAGTTTTTTTTAAAAATCTTTTGTTTATTCGGCGGAAAGTTCCGAATATTGCAATCCCGAAAACGGGGTATACCAGCAGAAACACTCCTGAATAGCTCAGCTGGTTAGAGCATCTGACTGTTAATCAGAGGGTCGCTGGTTCGAGCCCAGCTTCAGGAGCCCCGAAAGAGCCGATTTCTAACGAGATCGGCTTTTTTTATTATAACGGAGCTGTCGCTGTTCAGCTATTGGATAGATATACCTAACTTTGTTTAAGCCTGCGAATTTACGAATCAAGGCTAACAACACGATGAAAGCAGTAGTTTACGAACGGTATGGGACCCCAGAAGTGCTCGAATTGCGAGAAAAGCAAAAGCCGACCCCGAAAATCAATGAAGTCCTAATCCGTGTACATGCCACAACGGTCACCGCAGGTGATTGGCGGATGCGGAGCGCTAACCCATTCTTAGCCCGTTTGTTTAACGGGCTGTTTAAACCTAAAAAGGTAAAAATACTTGGGTTTGAATTGTAGGGCGTAATTGAACAGGTGGGTAGCGATGTGAAAACATTGGCGAGAGGAGACGAAGTTTTTGCCTTTTGCGGGCTCGGATTTGGCGGCTACGCGGAATACCGGTGTTTATCCGAAGCGGGTGTGATCACTAAAAAGCCAACGAACATGACGTTCTTGCAGGCCGCTACTGTGCCCATCGGCAGTCTAACAGCTCTGTTTTTATTACGGAAAGGAGGTATCGAAGACAGACAGATGGTTCTGATTTATGGTGCTTCTGGGAGTGTTGGAACTTTTGCTATCCAACTGGCGAAGCATTTCGGAGCCCATGTTACGGCGGTATGCAGCGGGAGAAATTCGGAATTGGTGAGGTCCATCGGGGCTGGATGAAACCCTTGACTATACCAAAGCGGATTTTACCACATTGAATACCCGGTTCGACCTTATTTTCGATGCAGTAGGAAAAATAAAAAAGTCGCGTCGCAAAAAGTTGTTGGCATCTGGCGGGAAGTATGTGTCGGTAAAGGAAACGACAAAGCCCCGGAAAACAGATTTGCAGTTCGTCAAGGAGCTGATTGAGTCGAGCAGGTTGATAACCGTGATAGACAGGACGTACGATTTGGAGACGATCCAAGAGGCCCACCGCTATGTAGAACAGTTCCGCAAACGGGGGAATGTTGCTGTCAAGGTGAGGTAGTGAATATCTTTTTTTATGTATATTTGTGTCAATGTAGAACCAATTTTAGGAATAATGAAGTGTCCCAATTGCAACGAAACTCTTTTAATGTCTGTACGTAATCAAGTAGAGATCGATTACTGTCCCCAATGCCGCGGTATCTGGTTAGACCGTGGTGAACTGGATAAGATTATCGAGCAATCTGAGAAAGCCTATTCCCAGCCGTCGGATAGCCGATCAGGATATGCTAGTCCTAAGGATCAATACCGAGAAAGAACGGACTATCGAAATGAAAACCATGAGGGATACCGTAAGAAGAAGAAATCCTTCCTTGGTGATTTTTTTGACTTTGATTGACCTAGATATATTTCATTTCCGTGGCTTTGTGGATGAGTGCGGCCACATTGGTTACCTTGAATTTTTGAAGCAGGTTGCGCCGGTGGCTTTCCACGGTAAGCGGACTGATGAAAATCCTTTCGCCAATTTCTATCGAACTAAGCCCTGCGGCCAGCAGCGCAAGCACTTCTTTTTCCCGGCGGGTTACAAGGGGCAGATCACCGGTTTTATGGCCGTTTAGAATATCCTGAATGCCCTTGCTGAAGGCCATTTCGCCCTCCATAGTTTTACGGATCCCCCCGACAACTTCATCGGAGGATGCATTTTTTAAGAAGTAACCATTGGCACCAGCCGTGAGCATACGTTGAACAATGCTGTATTCGTTGATGTTGCTGATGGCGATGATCCGCATATCCGCATGGAGTTGCCGAATTGCTGCACATACGTCGATCCCATTCCTATCCGGTAGGTTAATATCAAGTAATACAACATCAACTGCGTTATGTTGCAGATAGCCCAGCGCCGTTGCAGCATCCGCAAATTTGCCGGTAAATAGGATATCTTTAACATCTTGTAGCATGTATTCGAATCCCTGTAATACTACCGGATGGTCATCCACGATAATTACTTTAATCGGTTTCTTCTCCATTTATAAGGGAATCTGAATGTTAACAGTAGTCCCTTCGCCGGGCTGGGAGACCGTTTCGATGTGGCCGTTTAGCAGTGATACTCGGTTCTGGATATTGGTCAGTCCAAGTCCTTCTGACAGATCATTTTTTGCCAATTCCATTCCTTTTCCATTGTCTTCCACTGTAAGGAATAGCCAACTGTCCAGTTCGCTGCACTGCAAAATAATCTCATCGGCATCGGCATGTTTGACCGCATTGGCAAGCAGCTCCTGAACAACGCGATATACCGTGATGCGTAACTGCTCAGGATAGTGATCTTTTATCCCGAGATCCTGGAAGGTCACCTGAACCTGGGGAGTATGCATGTATCGGCACAGGTCGGATAGGGCAGACGCAAGACCACCATGACGCAGTGATTCGGGCATCATATTATGCGCAATCCGTCGCAGTTCATCCACCGAATAGTCCAATTGATGGATGACGTCATCAACTGCACCGTTTCTGCCAGGAGCGCCTTTGTCTACCTTGGCTACAATCGACGATAACTTCAATTTGACGCCGGCCAAAAGCCCTCCCAGTCCATCGTGTAGGTCTTTTGCCAGACGGTTTCGTTCGGCTTCCTGTCCCTGAAGCATGGCATCGTATTGTCGCAAACGCTCCTGTTGACGGATCGAGCGTAGTTCTTCTTGGTGCAGCAGTGCATTTTGTGTCAATAGCTTTTTGTTTTTCTTTCCGATTTTCCAGGAAAAATAAGTGACGCACAATGCCAGTAACAGCCCACAGCCCAAACTCAGTGCCCACCACCGTGTTTTGGAAATTTTTAGTTCCTGTTGCCGGTTTTCGGCCTCCAAGCGGAGGATGCGGTTCTCTTTTTCCGCAGTTTTATATTGTTGCTCGAAATTTAAAACCTTGGTAGTTACGTCTTTTTGGTAAATGGAATCCAATAGGCTGGATAGGGTGTCCATTTGGTGATAGGCCGACCGGTAGTTGCCTAAATGACGCTCCAAATGTGCCATCTCATGGTGGTATAAGGCTTGATTTTTTACATTGCTGAAATGTTTATACTGGTGTGACAAGGCGAGGAACGTTTTTGCCCTTTGATACTCGCCCAGGTCTCTGTATAAGGCATAAAGTTCAAAATTGAGATCCATTAATAGGTAATCATCGCTCAATTTCTCGGCAGCTGAAACTCCTTTTTGATAGCTTTGCAGTGCTTTATCTTTTTTTCCGGTATGACGGAAATAGGTTAACTCCGTTCTGTAAAACGTAGGGACGGAAGTGGAATGTGGGAGAAGCTGTACATAATGTCTTGCACTATCCAAATAGCTCTTTGCCTGATCAAGATCTTTCATCAGCAAGACATTCTTTGCGGCATTGACAAATATATATAGTTTGTTTTCTTCCTTGTTTGGCAAGTAACGTATCGTTTGGAGCGCTTGTTTGTAGTAACCAGCGGCTTTTTTGTAGTCTAGCACATTACTCAACAGCATTCCCATATTTTGTAGTTGATAGCCAACCTGGGCGCTGTCGCCGGCTAATCGCGCATACGGCAGGGTTTTGTCGATAATGATCTCCATAAAGTCTGCACTCTTATCTTCCCTTTGCAGAACGACACCGTAGTTGTTCCATAGCTTTGCCCGATAACGGTAGCTCTTTTGGGATGAGTCACCAGCCAATAGACTATCGGCAACAGAAAATTCAGCTTTTGCTCGCTGCGGTTCGTAGTCCATCAGAATATTAGCATGATAAAGATGGTACAACCCTTTCTGGAAATCGGTGGGTGATTTCCCCATCTTCCCGCGGGCTTCAGCTAGGTATAGATAAGCCTTTGCCGTATCGTGGTCGATCCAGAAGATGCTGACGTCAAGCAGCCCTTCAATCTTTCGTGCGGTGGTGGGCGCCTGCCGGGCGTTTTCCAAAAGGCTGTCCGCATACCGCGCGACCGCATCCTGTGCAGAAAGGGACGAGCACATGCACAAACCAAGTATCACTGCGATAATTAGCCGTTTGAAATCGCTTTTATGGCAACCGGTATTTTTCATGGTTTGACCAATATAAGAAAATTGATGTGCTTTGTACGGTGTTAAATCCAGACATAAGGTTCCGATCCACAAGCGTGGATGCTCTTTTCTTTCGTGTCTATGGGTTGCAACGGGTCGACCGGTTCATTATTTGCGCGATCTTCTGGGATAAGGATTGGGTTTTGAGGATTAGCGGGTATGATTCTTATTTCGCCACAATCCAACGACGGATCCGGCGTATTTCCGGTAAAAATAATATATTTCCCATCTTTACTCCATGCGGCATCCACTTCGCGAAACCGCGATTGGGTAATCTGTTTGGGCGTAGCATGCTCCTGAATATACACTGTATAAAGGTGGTCCAAATGGGTAAAGACAATTTGTTGACCATTGGACGATACCGAGATATCAGTGGGTAATTGAGTATAATCCGGGTATTGATGAATGAGCATGCTTTCTTGACCGTTTTCTGATTGGAAGTTTTTAATAACAGCCAAAGCAAACCCATTGGCTTCGCCCTGTGCATCCAATACTTCCGCTGATATCACCAAATCATGGCCGTTGGGCAACACAGCAAAGTCCTTAACATGAGGAATACGTCCAACGATTTGGTTGTTATCACTGTTGAATAACATCAAATCTTCCCGCTTGATTGTTCCGTCTGCAGCGCGGACCAGCGCTGCATAGAAGTTGCTAGTCCCCGGAATAAATTGAGGCGTACGTTCCAATGTGGATGGTATCGTAACCAATTCATAATCAGAAGGAGTTGACAGATCGTGAATCTGAACGTGCGCAGTGCCATCACTGAAATTATTTTTATACCATATAAATTGTTTGGCATCTGGCGATATCCGGTAGTGATCGCCTTCCGAAAATAGGGTGATTTCCTCTTTAGACTGAAAGTCGTAACGAATTAATTCATCTGCTGCGGTATAATATAAAACCCCTTGTTTAATGGCGCGATTATCCGCTGGGCGGTGACTCTCTCTCTTGCTACATCCCATGTTAGCAATTGACGATAGGACTGCCATGAGCGATAAATAGAAGCCTATTCTTTTCATTTCTTTATTTTTTCTTTCATAACCTCACAGCCACACCATGCGACCATCTCCCGCTTCGATGTTATTTTTTCCAGCAGGTATGATCGGGATCACCCCTTCGCTCTCCGCTCCATCGTCAACCTGATATTGACGACCGTCTGCTGGAATTACTTTGAGATAAAAAAGGCTTCCAAAGGGACCGGTAATGTGATAATCTGTGCCAATTAATAAATAGTTGCCATCCGGTGAGAACTGCGGATTAGTTTCCGCGGCGTTACTTGTTGTTACCTGTTTCATCGCGCTGCCATCAGCATTCATCAACCAAATGTGCTTAGATGCTACAAAAGCTATTTTGCTGCCGTCTCTGCTTACTGCAGGCTGCCCCCAATCGTTGAATTCAAATTCCTTTATCAAATCTACGCGGGTAAATTCTCTGTTTGTCTTGAGCAGGTATTGGTTGTGTGCGAATAACAGGGTATTGTCTGGCATCCAAATGGGCGTTTCGTCGATCTTTTCATTAGCTACACTATAAATATCCGCTAGGATGTTGCCACCTAGGTCCGTTATCACAATACCGTCGTGAAAGGTAGGGCTGATCGCGACCCGTTGGCCATCCGGTGAAAGTCTGCCTGTTGCAATATCGCCACCGGTAGCATAATACGTAAATTGCTTCACAAGGGTACCATCAGCTATTTTAGAAACCGTAAACTGGCTGGCTTGATAGTCGCCTGCTACATCAGCACATTCCAATACGGCCTGATTGTCCCAACTGATATCCCAGTTGTTTCTTCGAATGTTATCCGGTAACAGTAAACTTCGGCTGGCCGTTTTCGGATCTAATTTGAAAATGCCTTCGTCTGCCCATTTATAATAAATCGTGCCCGGTAGTTTCTTTATTTCTCCAATGATTGGATTTTCGGGATCTATCGCGTCTTTGCGACAGGCTGCCGAAAGAAGGGATAGGCAAGACCACCAAATGAGTAACTTCTTCATTTTTTGCTTTCATTCGTGTTACGTATCAAAGGTACCCTGTTCGATTGCGTAGAACAATCCCCGAAAACAAGGGTTTTTAACTATGAAAATTCAATCTTAATATCTATTTGATTTCTCCAAGTTTTACTTGCTTGTAAACGATTGCCGTTGAATTATTTTCCTCACATACCCACGCGATCAATCCACCCTCATTCACTTTTGTCATCACCGGATGATGGTTATAGGCATCGTTAGATGAAATGGCGATGGGTGCCGCAGGATACCCATTGATAATGGGGTGTATCAGGATGTGCGACCTCATGCCAATGTCAGGCGCGTTTTCGTGATGATCATGACCATGCAAATCCCTATGCGTTCCTCCATGACCAGTAGAATGGGTAGCAGGCGGCATGGGGCGATCTTCGTAGGCTACGAGGACGGTGTCTGTGCCCAGTGCCAACGACTGTGGGTGGCTGCCGGTTGTGGTGAGCAACTGGCGTTCGTTGAATCGGTTGCCGCCAGATGCGTTATGCGTGTAGTAAAGTCCGGGTGTTCCGCCGGCTGTAAACCATACGGTGTGGATGCGCCCGTTTTCTGAAGCCAGCGTAGGGCCGGTATGCGGACAGGCCCGGATTGCCCAATTGTCGGCACTGATGGTTGCCTCGGGGCTGAACGTTCGGCCGTTGTCTTCTGAATGTATATAAGCCATATCCCGTGCCTGTTCGCCAAATAAAGCAGAGGGATACATCAGGCTTCGGTAGGCCACATGGATGGAGCCATCCCTGTCTACGAGTAAGTCGGTGCGGCAGCATTCGCACGTGCCGCGATGGAGTGCAGTTTCACTAACAAACCCGCTGTCGAGTGCAGTGGTGGCAAAATACAGCGTTGAACCTTCGATGGATTTGTCGCGCCCATCTAACCATACAGCACCTATTTCGCCATTTTTTAGGCGGCCGATGTCAAAAAAATTGCGGCCATAGTGGTGAGCGGTGTCCGAATGCAGGAAATTGGGGGGCGACCACGAAACCCCTTGGTCTGAAGAAATGCTGTAATAAATAGCCCCCGCGAAGGGGCTTTTTTCGCGTAAAAAGGGTTTGGCAAAGACGGCAACGATGGTGCCATCGTCTTTAAAGGCTATTTTGCCCATACTCTCGGGAGAGGTGCTTATACCCTCGGAGCCGGTTACGGTAATGGGAGTGCCGAAGTCACCGGACGCTGTATCATATTTGGCAAAAGCGAGTTGGTAAGTGCCATCGGTGTCAATCTTTTCCGTCCAGCAAAGCACGGGATTCCCCTCGTTATCGCAGGTGAAATACGGGGCAGTTGCTGAATGCCCCTGCGTGATGGCCAGTGTTTTCGGGGATTCTTCATTCGGTGGTGGTTGAGAACTGCAGGCGCCAAGCGCACCTGCTAGTACCACCACAAATATCCAGGGATTTCTATTCATGTTTTTTGAATTAAAAAAGGAAACTTACGTTGAGACCGCCGTAGCCACTGCGATCGGGTGAGGGGTTATAGAAAGCCGGTTGCCCGCCACCATAAGCCACTGCATTCAATGCAACGAATGAACTGTATCGTTGATTTAGCAGGTTGTCCACGCCACCATAGATTTCGGCTTTGAAACGTTTACGGATTACCCGTGCATAACCTATTTTGGTGTTTAACAGGTGATAGGCCGGGTGGTGGACGGTATTTGCGTCGTTCAGCGGCAAGTGGTCGTTGTAGAGGTAATTGCAGTTTACATAAAGGCCCATCTTGGTGTTGAAATCAATTCCAGCATTGATCACCCAAGGAGCAATTCCTGTCAGGCGATTGCCGTCAAACACGTCGGTAACCCGATCATCTGCGTCGTGGATTTTGTAGTCGATAAACGTAAAATCGGAATACGTGATCGCGGCAAACGGACGCAGCCGCTGGATCCATCGGCTGTCTGCTTCGTCGACCGCCAGCCACGAAAGTGCCAGTTCTGCGCCGCGGTGGCCGGTTTTGCCCGCATTATGGTAAATGGTGATGCCCTGCTGTACGGCTTGGGCGATTAGTTCGCCGCTCATGTCCATACGAAAGATGGCTAAATCATAGCTGAGCCGTGATCGGAGTAATCCGCCTTTTGCGTTGAGCTCGTAATTGACGGCTTTCTCTGCCTGCAATAAAGGGTTGATGGACCCATCTACAGTTTTGATCTCTGATCCGGTGGGCGGGGTAAAGCCCGTGCTGACACTGGCATGCAGGCTCAAGGCTTCATGGAACGTGTGGCTCAACGCAATCCGGGGTGTTGCCTGCGGGTCGAACCGCTTAACGCCGCTTTGCCCCGGAGCGAGGTAATCACGTACGCGGTATTGTAAACTATTGACTCCCAAGCCGAGTGTGAGCAGTGTCTTGGGGCCCAGTGCCGTCTCCGACTGGTAAAAGAGTGAATAGAAGGTGTTCTGATTGTCAATGTTGGCATTGATGGCACCTTCTAAACCATGTTCGTTGACGTATTGGCTGCCTTTTGTAAGCCCCTGGTTGAATTCTGCACCGACGGTAAAAACTGTAGTGAACATGTTGAACCCGGGATCGTAGGTGAAACGTGTGCGCCCACCGTAGCTCTGATAGTAGTTACGGATGTACGCGTATGCCAGGGGGTGATTCAGGTCATAAAAATAGCTGAATAGGCTGGTGCTGTTGGTGAGCTTGTCGCTGAGCCGATATTGCTGACCGATTCCCACACGCGTCCAGTTTTGGTATCTTCCTGCCTGTTTATCGACGTTGGTCACATTGGCCTGCAAGGGGTTTTCCGATACCTGCGTCTGCGTGAGGGCGCCAGGTATCTGTGAATGTTGCGTCGTGCGGCTGACTAGCACCGTGATAATCTGCTTATCGTTTGGGAAAAACTGAAAGTTGCCGGTGATAAATCGCCGCATGTCATTGCTGTGCAAGCGGTAACCGTTGTACTCCTGCCAACCGTAAGCTACATAGCTGTTTACTTTGTCGCCACCTGACCGAAAGGTAGTGGCAGTCCGGTTGAGGCCATAACTGCCGGTGAGCCCGGATACTTCCAGGCTACGCTCCCCATAGGGCGCCCGTTGCAGTTGGAAATTGATCACACCGGCGGTGCCCGCCCCATAGATGCTGGATGCAGGTCCCTTAATTACCTCCACGCGGCCAATGTTGTTGACATCCAACGCCTCGATGCGTGTCGTTCCATCGGTTTCCGTTACGGGGATATCGTTTATGTAAACTTTGATGGCGCGGCTGCCCCACGGAGAACGGACACCGTTTCCCCGTATGGAAATCCGCGAATCGGAAAGCGTGCTTTGATCCATACGAACACCCGGAACGGTGTTGAGTGCAGATTGCAAAGACATACCGCTGCCGCGTTGAATATCATCAGCAGTTAACAGGGCGATTGATCCGGGGGTTGCCCGGTTGACGCGACTGTTGAGCCCTACGCGTACTTCATCGAGTTGAACCGGATCGGTCTCCAACTGGATGTTAATATCTCGGTGTTCGGCGGCGATAGTAATATGTTGTGTTTTATAACCCATCAACGCCACGTCGATGGCGGTTGTTGCTTGCGCTTGGCTCAGTCGAAAAAATCCGTCTTTGTCTGACTGCGCGACGACCTGTCCGCTGTTGTTGCGGATGGTAGCGCCGGCCAATGGCTGACGGGTTTGGGTATCATAGATGTGACCGGTTAAAAAAAGGTTCTGCGCATTTGCCTGCCACATCCACGCAGCAAAACACAGGAGGAAAGTAGTCCTCAGAATAGGGTATACGTTCATTCGAAATAGTTCAGAAGGGCTGAATTAATACCAGCAATGCCACATAATAAAACGGTAACCCAGTTGATTCGGGATACAGTTATTAACGTCCTATATAAAGCGGAGGCTAAACACGTGGCGGATGGAAAATCTTAGCAGGTCGTGAAGGCAAAACAAAAGTGAGTTCGGCCGGTTCGTGTTTTTCCATCGGGGAAACCGGAACGGTCAATACTGTTTTTTCGGTAATGAATGCAAGTTGGTAACTGACTTTCAGTGATTCCTTCTCGGATTTTTTTTCTTTTTCTTCAGCTTCCTTGAGTTTTCTTGCCAAATAACATTTCCCATCGCAATGCAGCATGGGTTTGTCTTTATTGATACAGAAATACTCGGTAATATAGGGTTGATTGAGCTCAAATGCAGCGGTGATGAGCAATCGCGAAATATTTTCCGCAAAAAGCGAGCAAATGAGCAATATGGCGAGAAGCCGATGAACCATGGTGCGACAAACTTACAGCGAAAGTGGGACATTTGCAATAAAAAATGGCTAAAAAGGCCTACCTTTGCGCACAAAAATCGAATTATATGAGTTTAGTTATCGTCGGCAGCATCGCGTACGATGCGATCGAAACACCTTTCGGAAAAACAGACAAGATCGTAGGAGGGGCAGCAACCTTTGCGGGCCTAGCCGCGGCTTATTTATATCGAGATGTAAAATTAGTGGGTGTGGTTGGCGAGGACTTCGGTGAAGATAACCTGAATATATTGAAATCGAAAGGTATTGATCTGGAGGGAGTACAGATAAAAGACGGACAGAAGTCTTTTTTTTGGTCGGGAAAATACCACAACGACATGAATAGCCGGGATACGTTGGTTACCGAACTGAATGTGCTGGCCGATTTTGATCCGGTGATTCCGGATAGTTACCAAGATTGTCAATACCTACTTTTGGGCAATCTTACCCCTCAAGTACAATTGACCACGTTGGATCGACTGAAACATAAACCGAAACTAGTGGCATTGGATACCATGAATTTTTGGATGGATATTGCTTTGGATGATCTGATGAACGTGTTAAAGCGTGTGGATGTACTTACCATCAACGATGCCGAAGCACGGCAACTTTCGGGCGAATACGCATTGGTCAAAGCCGCGGAGAAGATCCTGCAGTTGGGCCCGAAATACCTGATCATCAAAAAAGGCGAACACGGAGCCCTGTTGTTTGGCGAGGGTCGGATTTTCTCGGCACCGGCGCTTCCGCTTGCCGATGTGTATGATCCTACAGGAGCCGGAGATACATTTGCCGGTGGATTCATCGGTTATTTGGCTAAAGTTGGAACCATCAATTTCCATAACATGAAAAACGCCGTGATTTTTGGTTCGGCACTTGCCTCTTTCTGCGTCGAAAAATTTGGTACCGAGCGATTGAGGGAACTGGATACCGATCTTATTGCCCAACGGATTACCCGGTTTACGGAACTCAGTAAGTTTGATATCGACGGCTAATGGTTGGCTAGGGATTTGTCGTGGCCAACTTGCCAATGATCTCGAAGCGTAAGAATACTTCTTCCGTATGCGGGGCATCCGCCAGTTCGTCAGTCAAATCCTGCCCGGCCCAATGTTCATAGTGCATCCCTCTGAACCAAAGGCGACTCTTTGATACATCATAAATATAACCGCGGTAGGCTATCCAGATAGCTGGATGGTCTTGTCCGTTTTTTAGTGCCAATTGAGACCTTGTATATAGGGGTAAGTCAGGAATCGCCCTAAGATCGCTCATATTTGTATGCGCCTAAGGCCTTTTTCATGGTTCGCCGCGCTACGTGAATGCGGGTTTTAACAGTACCAATCGGAATCTGTAAGTGCTCGGAAATTTCGTGGTATTTATATCCCTCAAAATACATGGTAAACGGAATATAATATTCATCGGACAGCTCAGCCATAGCGCCCTTGATATCTTCCATCACAAATTTATTCTCTCCAGCATTCTTTGTAGCGCTATAAGCCAGGTGTGCACTGGAAATTTCTTCAGATTGCGAGACAAAGCTGTTTGTTTTTACAAATCGCCGGTAGTGATTGATGAAGGTATTTTTCATGATAGTATACAACCACCCCTTGAGGTTGGTACCTTCCCTGAATTTGCCGTGATACGTTACTGCTTTTAGCATGGTATCTTGAACGAGGTCATTTGCATCCTCGTCATCGCGGGTGAAGTGCAGTGCATACCCTCTTAGGGATTCTGTGTGCTGCACCACTAATGTGTTAAACTCAAATCTCGTCATCTTTTTTACGGTTTAAGGGATTCCAAGTTAGGGCTTGGATTCCGGGTTAAACAATTTTATGATACAAAATAAGCGGTCGCAAATGCTTATTTAAGAAACTGACGTTTTAGTCTAATTAGTGTCGCGAAGTATACTGCAAGTATCGTGCTAAAGAAGAATGGATCGTTTAATTATCCAGCTAATATACGTTATATTTTTATTACTATTATATAATATTTACTTCTCGCTCTAGGGTGATGTTAAACTTTTCTTCCACATCGCGAATGATGCGTTCGGATAGGTTGTAAATATCTGATCCAGAAGCATTTTTATGGTTTACCAGTACGAGCGCTTGGTTTTTCCAGGTGCCGGCATCTCCGATACGTTTTCCCTTCCATCCGCATTGTTCAATGAGCCATCCGGCAGCGAGTTTTACATGGCTTTCGTCAACGGGGTAATACACAAAATTCATGTCCTGGAAAGTGAACTGTAGCTGTTTTAAATGTTGTACGGTTATAATGGGGTTTTTGAAAAAGCTGCCTGAATTGCCGATGGTTGAGGGGTCGGGCAGTTTGTCGGTGCGTATGGCGGATACCACTTCGGCAATGTCCTTGATGGTGGGGTGCGTGATATTTCGCTTTGCCAATTCGGAATGGATGGCCCCATAAGAGGTATTGATAGATGGGGTTAACGACAGCTCAAGCGTCACTTGCGTGATGATGTAGCGGCCTTTGGCCTGTTTTTTAAACAGGCTGTCGCGGTACGAAAATTGACAATCGTCTTTATAGAATGTGGAAATTTCCCCACTTTTTGTGTCAAATACACGACAACTGATAAAAACATCTTTCAGTTCTGTGCCGTAGGCGCCAATGTTTTGAACGGGAGCAGCACCTACGGTGCCCGGAATCAACGCCATGTTTTCAATGCCTGCAAAATTGCGATCAACGCAATACCACACCAGATCGTTCCATATCACACCCGCTCCAGCGGTAACCAATATCTTGGTGTCTGATATCCGGTGGCTGATTCCCGGTATACCAATGTGGATAACCAAACCGGTGAAATCTTTCGTAAATAAGATATTGCTCCCGCCTCCCAAGATGAGAAAGGGCTGCTTCGTTTGGTTCTTCCGGTTGTAAAAAAGATGTACGAGTGCCTCCTCGGAATCAATTTCAATGAATTGCGCAGCAAATGCCGCAATGCCAAATGTGTTGTATGGTTTGAGTGAAAAATGTTTTTTGACCGAAAACTCCATTCAATTTTGACTAATTTTTTCAATAATTCAAATATATGTGTATCTTTAACATATTAACTTTAATGGCCAAAGATAAGCGATTGACCTGATAGCACAATAGGTGACGGTATTGTATGATAAACGCAGATAAAAAGCGCACACAGATTTTGGAAGCGGCAACGCGCCGATTTGCACATTTTGGATTGGCAAAAACCACAATGTCTGAAATTGCACAAGATCTTTCATTTTCCAAAGCACTCCTGTATTATTACTTTCCGGATAAGAATGCATTATATGCAGCAGTGTTGGAACATGTCATGGCACGATCGTTTGAAGAGTTGGAGAAGGAGTTGGATTCCATTGCAGATTGTCAGACGGCCATGATGTTTATATTGGATAAACGAATCGCATTTATCACAAAATACTATACCTTGCTTGAACATTCTGTATCTGCGGTGCAACAAATGCCCGATGAGATGGCGCACGTAATGGAGGATTCGAAAGATAAAGAGGTGGCGTTAATCCGCGGAATCCTTCAAAAAGGAGTGAATACAGGCCAGCTGGCCATTGAAGAGCTCCAGGAAACTGCGGAAATCATCCTGTTTGCGCTGGTAGGTATGCGGTTCAGTATATTGAAAGACCTGAAGGGCATATTGTTCCCTACCAAAGACGAATTTGATCGCATCTTACAACTTCAAAAGAAAATGGCGACGGTATTTTTAAAAGGGCTGGCAGCTCCTTCGCGTTAGTCCTTTGCCAGTTTTATTTCCGAAATTCGCTTCACGATCTGCGTAGCGTGTACGCGTGAATTTTCAATAAACCATAGATGTGTGTTCATTCCTCCGCAAACCACGCCAGCGAGAAAAAGGCCGGGAATATTGGTTTCCATCGTGTCGGGATTATGGAGGGGTTGACGCGAAGCGTCATCGGAGAGTTTGATGCCTATCTTTTCTAAAAAGGTAAAGTTGGGTTGGTATCCGGTTAATGCCAATACAAAGTCATTTTCCAGGGTTATCAGACCATCGGGCGTCAAAATGTCGACCTCTGTAGGCCTGATTTCGGTCAGTCTGCTGTTGAACAATGCCCGTACTTCGCTATTTGCGATGCGGTTTTCCATGTCGGGGCGCACCCAATATTTTACGCGGGGGCCAATGCTTTCGCCCCTTACCACCAGTGTCACGTCAGCGCCTTTTCGGTAGGTCTCTAGCGCGGCATCCACCGATGAATTGCTAGCACCTACTACCACGACCTTTTGCCCTGCATAATAATGCGGATCATTGTAATAATGGCTTACCTTGGGCAGGTCCTCTCCTTGGATGTTCAGCAGGCACGGAATGTCATAGAAACCCGTAGCCACCACTACGTACGATGCAGTATATGCAGATTTACTTGTGGTAATATGAAAGGTACCATCTTGTTTTGATGCGGAGGTCACTTCCTCAAATAAACGGATGTTTAAGCCAAATTTTTGTTGGATACGGCGGTAATATTCCAGTGCTTCCGCCCGCTTGGGCTTGGGATTAATGGAAACGAAAGGAACGTCGCCGATTTCTAGTCTTTCTGACGTAGAAAAGAAAGTCATATTTTGCGGATAGCGATACAGCGAATTGACCAAACATCCCTTTTCAACAATGAGGTATGTTAATCCGGCTTCCTGGGCTGCGATACCGCATGCCAGTCCGATGGGGCCACCGCCAATGATAAGCAGCTCGTAGTGTGCCGATGAGGTTTCCATGTGCTGCAAAGGTACGTGTCAACGAGATGAATACCAAAACTTACTCCACAGCCTGCTGTTTGATTAATTGATCGCAGGTTTTGTTCAGATCAATCACAATCCGGTTTATAAAATTGATCTGTTCGGTGATCAATCGGGATTCTTCTGAATCGATATTGTTTGTATCCAAATCGGGTGGTGTGTCTACTTCTACTTCCGTAAATTCTTCTTCTCCTTCTTCCGACTCAAAGAGTTTGATGGTTTGCGCAAGTAAGAACAACGTTTTGCGGATAACCCGGACGTGCTCGCCCGTTAGCGATGCGTTGTCTGCGTCCGTGACATTATTGAGCAACGTGACCGAGTAGGACGAAAGAATGTGGTTAAACACTACAAACTTGTTTATTTCCTTGGCGTCTCTCTGTTTGCTTTTGGGTTCAGTAATCATGCGCTGGAATGCTGAGGCCATATTCGCGGTGGTGACATATACTTCTTTTCGGGACAACTTATAATCTGTTATACTCAATGGCTGACCAGCGATGATTTTTAGTGCTTGTGCGATATAACGATAATTGGCAACAAGTAATTTGCGCATGGTCGCTTGCACCTGAGTGCTTTCCCAATTGGGTAAAATGACGTAACTGGAAAGAAATGCTAAACCCGATCCTATTAATGTATCAATGATGCGTTCCCTGAGTATGGTCAGCGTATTCATATCAAGGAAGCTGAACATGATTAGTATATAGGGTGTCATGAACATCACACTGACAATGTAATTGACACGGATCAGGCTATAGGTGGCCACCATAAATAATAGCAATAAGACGAATAGGGAAGTTTGGTCTTTAACAAGCATTAAAATCAGCGCTCCGGCGATGCCGCCAATAACGGTTCCAATCAATCGTTGGAAATTCCGTTGCTTTGTGAGGCTGAATCCGGGTTTTAGTATGACCATGATGGTCAATAAAATCCAGTAACTATGATTGCCTACGTTAATAGCCAACGAAAGGATGTAACCGATTCCCATTACGATTCCCATTCGCGCAGCATGTCTGAATAATGTCGATTTAAGCGTCAGGTTTTCTCGGAATTGCTTAAAATCAATGTCCTTGTGCTCAATAAACTGACTGAGATCTGTATCTTCTCTGCGGAAAGAGTTTTTGGGATCCTTATCAAAATATCCGTATATATTGTTAATACGCTGGATGAGGTTGCGTATATTGATCAAGATCTTTTTCAGCGGCAGGGTATTAATCTGGTAGTCTTTGTCTACTTTTTCGATTGCCGCCCATATGCGATCCAGATCGTTTTTAAAATTGTATAACGCTTTGGGTCTCCGATTGGCATTAATCTGATAAGAAAAATGTTCCAGTTCGTTACCAATTCTTCGGATCGTTAGGTTAAAATGCTGCAATACTCCGGTTTGCCTAAATTGTTCGCGGATTGCATCGTAGTCATAGTGCGTGGCCATACTCTGTTCGAACAAATCAATGATGTCCGTAAAAATCAGAATCAGCAGCCGTCCGATTTTTGTGGTATCCCGTATGGTTTTCTTACTTCGGAATAACTGGTCACGAACGTTGTCTTGGTGTTGACTTACAATGATTTGCTGTTCGATTAATTCTCGGTAGTTTCGTTCAATGTCCGATTTGGCATCGTAGAAATTTGCTTTAATTCGGATGTAGTCGGCAACATTCTGTATAGATTCCGCCAGTTCCTGTTGCGCTTGGCGGTATGGCCGTACTTGATGAAGCGATAAACTCAGTAGCATATACCACACGCAACCCAGGAGAATATAGGCTATGTGTGTAGTCACATCCCAAAAGGTATTATCAGCTCCGTCGATATTGAGTATCATGACAAGAATAGCCAATGTTCCAACCGACGAAGCGCGGGCACCATAGACTGCAAACATGGAGAACAGAAAACTTATCCCTACAATGGTCACGGTGAGCAATGCAGGAATATCGTTGACTAAGTTGGTAACCAGCGCCGAAATGAGTACCGCGGCAGTACATAACAACATGCCATTTCTGCGATGATTCAACGGCCCGGGAGTGTCAGAAAGTCCAACGACCATTGCACCTAACGAGATGGTAATGCCAACCTGAAGATTTCCAAACCAAGAAAAAATAAGCGCGGGGGTCAGTGCTCCGAACGTGATACGAAGGCCATCGGCAAAATACTGGCTGTAAAAAAAATTCTGGATTTCTTTTGCCCTATTCATGCATAGACGGATGGTGCATACAAAGATACATAAAAGGATAACTAAAAATACTCAATAGTGGGTATTTCAGATAGCCGTTTTGGTGTTTAGTTTTGCTCACACTTATTAATTCAATCAATAACATGGAAATTAAAAATCTACTCACAACGATTGCGCTGGTAACGAGTGGCCTGCTGGTCATGGCCCTGCCGGGTTTTGGACAGAAAGCAAAAGACCGTACCATGACGATTAGTACGGAGGCCGGTTCGAGCATGCATGTGGACGGCAACCAGGTAACCTCGCCTGTCAAAATTAAAATCCCAAAGTATGCTACTGTCAACGTCCGTGTGGAGAAGGTAGGGTTCGTAACTGAAATACGCAACTACGAAAACAATGGAATTAATATTATTCCCAAAACCGACTTTATCCAGTTGACAAAAGATGAGGCCTACGAAAACTCATTTGTAACCAATTTGGCTAATCAAGACATCGATATCAGGCCATCCCGAAATGCAGATGAAGCGTGGATTCTGCTGAATCGCATTGTAACAGGATCATTTGATGTCATTGCGATCATGGACAAGTCTACGGGCTACATGGCTACAGCATGGTCTGCAAAATCCTTTAACTCGGGTGTTGTACGCACTCGTTTGATCGTAAAAACCAGTAATACGGAACCGCTGGAATACAAGGCCAAATTAGTCTCTGAGATAGCGCCTCCCGGCACCAGCATCAACGCTGATGAATCATTTCGCCGCTGGGATCGGATACTTCGCACGTATGAAAACGTTATTCCCGATTTGCAAAGCCGCTTAGGAATCAATTAATCGATCAACGCTTCCACCAACACTTTATAACGATGAACATCACCAAATTATCAGCGATGCTGTGCATTGCTTTCGGAACCTTGTTTTTTGCCCAGGCTCAACAAGCAACGGTTGTAGGCCAACGACAGTATAGCGAGCCCGATTTCGGGAAATTTTATTTGCGTTTTGGCGCAAGTTTCCTGAATAACGATTTCCTTAAACAGTTAAACGATGGCGAACTCGACGACGCCTATTCCGCGCCGACGGGGTTGAACTTCGAACTAGGAAAATATTTTTTCATGCATTCGGAACCTATTGCTGGCCTTTTTAAGGTTGGACTTGATGCCTCGTTTCTCTCTCTGGGCTATAATCCCTTAACGTGGAATGATCCGGATGATGTGGACTATGCTGAAAAGACCGATTTAACAACCGCGGGTGTCAAGCTCGGACCGGTTATTTCTTTCAATCCGCTGGAGAATTTTTATGCCGACGCATTTGTGAAACTAGCGCCCACTATTCTGACTTCCATGAGTGAAATGGAGGATCTGGAAGAAGTGTTGTTTGGTTTGAAAAGTGATGTGGGAATTAATTTGCGGTATAAGAAGGTGACCTTGACGGCGGGATACGAATCCGGGGCGTTCAAATATGATTCCTATAACAGTGAATATAATGAGGAAACCGGGGAGTATATCGAACATACAACCAAAGAGAAATTCCCGATGGGTATGTTTCAGATTAAATTGGGACTTCAGTTCTATTAATCGTATCAATCAAACCGAATCTTATGACACATCAATGGGATCAATTGGCGGTTATGTTTGCCTGTTTGGGGGAAGCAGATATGCTTGTACATACCGCTCGTGAGGTTAGGACAAACCAGCGGCAGCACGTTGCTGCCAAGAAGGCAAAGAAACCGACCACACCTGAATACGATCGTATACCATTATCGCTACCTGAACTTGTTTGAATAAGGAGAGCACCCTAGGAGGTGCCTCTTTTTTGTTTACCTTTATAAACTGCATATGAAAAATCTATCCACACTTCGAAGAACTGCAATTGGATTGGTTGTGGTCTTAATTATGATGGGATGTAAAAAAAATAGTTTGTCTGAGGATGCACCGTCAGGGGATTATTATATCAAATTCAAACTCAACGGTGAAGAAGTGCTTTTTGATCACGGTGTTCTTGGATGGTATGAAGAATATATGGATCGGGGGAACGTTGTATACCGTTTTTATTTTAACAATTATCCACAACAAGGTGATTCAGGAGAAAAGCTTAATCTGGACTTATATAGTAAAACTCCACTGAAAACCAATAAAAAATATAAATCAGCAGATTCAGCAGATTATGAAGATTGGGTGGCGTCGGGTCAATTTGATATTTTTGAGGATCTGCGTCTTTACTATGAAGGTCCGCAGTTTATGAAATACCTATATATCACCTCTTCTGTTGAAGACTCCGAAGCAGCTACAGTAGAATTTACCGAAATAACAGACAACTATCTTAAAGGTAAATTCAGCGGTACATTGTCCTCGGGCGTATACGAGCTTCCTAATGGGAATGCAGATAGTGAAATAATCAATGAAGTAAAGATTACGGAGGGCGAATTTTTTGTGCCATCGAAAGATTTAGGTAATTAATTAATATGAAAGCACAAATTAGAGAAGTGACCGTATGGTTGATTTTTTGCTTGTCAGGCGTGATCGGGCAGGTGAAAGCACAACAAACGCACGTTACCGACCACGATGTGAATGTTGCAAAGATCAATTTATTGGCTTTGCCTTTTCGCAACATTTCGCTACAGTACGAGCGATTGGTATCCCGGAAAATTTCCGTGGCTGTCGGGCTGCGGATGATACCGAAAGGCAGCTTTCCGATGCTAGGCGCTTTTGAATCGTATATCGACGATGCGGAAACATTTGATGAGTTGCAAAATATCCGCATCAGCAATCAGGCCATTACTATCGAGCCAAGGTTTTATTTTGGCCGACATGACGGACCGCGTGGCTTCTATATTGCACCGTATGGACGTTATAGCACGTATGGGCTTGGCTTCAGTCAATTCGAGTATACGGTGGAAGTAGAAGATGCAGCGGGCAACTCTCAAGTAGAAACGCATACCATGGCGCTGGATGGACGGATCAGCGGAATAACTGGCGGTTTATTATTCGGTTCGCAGTGGCGTATCGGACGCTGGGTTTACTTGGATTGGTGGATAGTAGGGCCTGCCTATGGAACTGCTACCGGCAAATTAAGTGGCACCAGCTCGATGCCGTTGGATCCGCAAGCACAGGCTGCCTTGGAAGAAGAGCTTGAAAGCTTGGAAATTCCCATGCTCGATACGGAAGCCCATGTGGACAGTAAGGGAGCTAAATTAGACATGAAAGGGCCTTGGGCGGGAATCCGGACCGGATTAGCGATAGGTGTTCGTTTTTAATTAATCGAACGCATCGATACAAGCGGCTAAAACTCGAGTGGACAATTCGACGATCCTGGTACCGATTTACAACATGCAACGAGGCTATCCAGGAACAACAGGGTTCTGAACGAATTGTTTTATTTTTAATTTTTTCTTTCTATTTTTGCTGTCATTTCAATAAACCAACCATTCCTTGGTAAAATATTTATATATTTGACGGTTTGATTACTTATTGTGCAATGTTTGTTAATGTTGCAGAACTGTATTAATCAACAAACCCCTATCTTAGTTTCATAAAGATAGTCAACGATTTTATTCATTAAAGCGTTTAACGAGCAGATGAACTTAAGTAAAAAACAAGCGGTCTTTGAAGACGAGGTACTGACGCGTTTCGAGCTGTTTAACAGCTTATTCATGACTTTGCCATTTTATCAAGTAAAACACACGGGTACACTTCTGCCTTTTTTTACGTCACACTGCGAGCGCGGTGTCGCTGCAAAGCTCGATCCTGAAGCGATCATAGAGAGTTTTTTCGGACAATATGAACAATATGTCCGCGAGGCCGACCGCATTGACCTGCTTTTCCGTATTATTCAGTATATAGAGCGGCAGGTGGTCTTGTTTGATGCCGTAGAAGACGCCGCCTTCCGGAAAACCGGTCGGTCGGATGAAGCGGGATTATTGGATTCCGTCTTCAAGCAAACGGAAAACAATAAGGATTTACGCAATAAATTGGTAAGCAAACTGCGTGATTTTTCCTTGCGACTGGTGTTGACGGCCCACCCCACGCAGTTTTATCCGGGTCCGGTTTTGGCGATCATTACGGATTTGACGGAAGCCTTGAAAAAGAATGACATCAATAACATCCATTTATTGTTGCAACAACTGGGCAAAACACCGTTTATGATGAAAAACAAGCCCACGCCCGTGGATGAGGCAATCAGCTTGGCGTGGTTTCTCGAAAAGGTATTTTATCCCGTGGCATCGGCTATTCAGTCCAAAATCGACGACGAGTTTGATCTGCCAGCCGACGAAAACCGGCAACTGGTGGAATTGGGTTTTTGGCCGGGAGGCGACCGCGATGGGAATCCCAATGTGACGGTTGAGGGCACGAAGCGCGTCGCCCTGCTGCTGCGTACTATTTTGTTCCGCTGTTATTACCGTGATTTTCGGGTACTCAAGAGACGCATCACATTCAAAGGTGTCGAAAAGTATATGGATATCTTGCAGAATAGGTTTCATGAGAACAGCTTTAATCCTTCGGAAAGCCCGGAAAATGAAAAATCGGTTATTATACATAACTTGAAAGAAATCAAGCGCGTCTTAACTGACTACCACGACGGTTTATTTGTCGAATTGGTGGATGACCTGATTCGCAAAGTAAGAACGTTCGGCTGTTTCTTTGCAACATTGGATATCCGTCAGGATAGTAGCGTAATCCGGCAGACGCATGCATATATACGCGAAAAATATGTAGAGGAAACACGTATTAGAGGCGATTTTGAACGGCTAGATGAGGTTGCTAAACAACAAGCATTTAAATTCGAGGCTTGCGACTTGTCTTATGAAGATGATGCGGCCCCCTTGGTGGCTGACACGTTAAGTGTTATCCGGTTGATTAAGGATATTCAACGATCGGGCGGCGAGCGCGCGGCACAGCGGTTTATCATCAGCAACTGCCAACAAGCTTCTGATATTCTTGAACTTATGGAATTGTTTTTATGGAGTGATTGGCATACTGAATCGCTTTGTATCGACTTCGTCCCCCTGTTTGAGACCGTTGATGACCTCAAACGCGCGGCGGCAGTAATGGAGGCGCTGTATACGCATCCTCATTACACGGCGCACCTTGCGCGGCGGGACAATAAGCAGACGATTATGCTCGGGTTTTCAGACAGCACGAAAGATGGCGGCTATTTGATGGCTAATTGGTCGATTTATAAGGCCAAAGTGGAGCTTACCGCCATGGCTCGGCAATACGATGTCGACTTGGTATTTTTCGATGGAAGGGGAGGTCCTCCTGCTCGAGGCGGCGGAAAAACACAACGCTTTTATGCTTCGATGGGCAAAGAGATTGCGAACGATCATATCCAGTTAACGATACAGGGCCAAACGATTAGTAGCCAATATGGTTCGTGGGATACGGCTTATTATAATATCGAACAACTTCTTCACGCCGGACTCACTTCTCACATTGGGCAAAAGGACGGAGATACCCTGTCGGCGGAAAAAAAGCAATTGATTGATGAGATGGCGCACGTTAGTCATGAACAGTTTCTGTTGTTGCGACACAACCCGCTATTTCTTAAATATCTTGAGAAATTCAGTCCGCTCAAATTCCTCTCTCAAATCAATATCAGTAGCCGGCCTGTTAAACGAAATTCGGATAAAGAGTTACGTCTTGAAGACTTGAGGGCCATTAGCTTCGTTACCTCTTGGAGCCAATTGAAACAAAATATACCCGGTTTTTTCGGCGTAGGATCGGCGCTTCAGCGGGCTGAGGAACAAGGCAAATGGGAGGAAGTACAGGAGCTTTATGAGACATCCGGTATGTTCAAAACCATCATCGACAATTGTATGATGTCAATGTCTAAGTCAAATTTTGACCTGACTTCCTACATCCAAGCAGACGAAACGTTTGGCGATTTTTGGGTGAAAATGCGCGATGAGTATGAACGCACCAAACATTACGTGCTGAAACTTAGCGGAAGCAAGGTGTTAATGGAAAATTACCCTGTGGAGCGGGAATCTATTGCCATACGGGAAAAAATCGTACTTCCGCTGTTAATCATTCAGCATTATGCCATCAAAAAATTGCAAAAGGGCGAGTTGAATGAAAAGGACCGTGAAGTGTTCTCAAAGCTGGTTACCCGCACCCTTTACGGCGTGGTAAATGCAGGTAGGAATCTTGCCTGATCACCAGTCGTCTGAAAACTGTTGATAAGCACGACATTTTTAGCTAAGTTTGTTGCATTAATTGAGTTTTTATGAATTTTAGAAATATTTGTTTGATGGCGCTGCCCTTGGCTGTGGCAGTAAGTTCTTGTACGCAGCATGCCGGCGAACCGGTGAAGAGGTCGTTGCTATTTAACAACGAGACAGGTGTCGATACAGATGGTTATCTATTTTTTAAGCTGACACATGAAAAAGCTGTATATGAAGTACAATTGGCGGAATATATACAGTCAACGACAGCGTCAGAAGCGACTAAAAAAATAGCCTCAAAGATCAGCGATGTGTATAAAGGGATGATTCCGGAGTTGGAGAGCCTCGCGGCAACCTTTCAAGTTATTTTGCCTGACCCCGGTCTTCCCGGTTTTGCTGTACCGCACCATTTTGCTCCTGACAGCCTAGCCAGTTTCAGTAACGAAGCTTATCTTGCTCATGTTCAGCATGAGCAGGGTGTAATTTTGGAACATTTTAACCGGATTGACCGGAATACTTCTAAGGCGTTGAAAGATTACGCAAAAGAGAAGCTTCCGGCCGTGAAGGAGGTTTTTGCATTAGCGGGTGGCCATGAAGAGCATGGCGCACATCACTGATTAATTTCCGTACCGCCATGTCAAAAAAAAGCGTTGTCACAGGAATCTTATCGTACGGAATGTCGGGGCGGGTATTCCACGCGCCATTTATACACCAGAAAAGTCGGTTTGAGCTACGGGCTGTTGTAGAAAGGCACGAAAAACGCGCCCAACGACGATATCCGGATGTAATTAGTTATGATTCGGTGGATGAATTGCTGAACGATGATAAGATAGAATTTGTCATTGTGAACACGCCGAATGATACACACGTAGACTACGCTACCAAAGCACTGAAGGCGGGGAAACATATATTAGTCGAAAAGCCCTTCGCGCCGAACGCCGAGGATGCCAGGAAATTGTTCGAGTTGGGGAAAGCCGTAAATCGGTACGTAATGGTGTTCCAGAACCGTCGTTGGGATAGTGATTTCAAGCTGCTCAAACGCGTGGTTGAACGCGAGACGCTCGGTGAGCTGATCGAATTGCACGTACGGTTTGACCGCTACCGAATGGAGAAGAGCCCGAAGATATTTAAAGAACGGAAGATTCCGGGAAGCGGCGTGTTATATGACCTTGGTCCACACTTGCTCGATCAGGTTATCAGTTTATTCGGCAAGCCGGAGAAAAGTTTAAAAATCTTGGCTACCCACCGACCGGGATCTGAGGTCGACGACTTTTCGACATTGGTGCTGAGTTATCCAAAAGGGTTTACGGTCTTCATCCACGCAAGCCTCTTGGTTGCTAATCCGCTACCGGCTTATGTGTTACATGGGGTTAGAGGGTCTTTCCACAAAGTAAGGGCTGATGTTCAGGAGGATCAGCTGCAGGCTGGGCTTTCGCCGAAAGACCCGCAGTATGGCATTGAACCGGTGGGCAAGGAGGGACTGATTACACTCGTAAAACCAAATGGCGACCGAGAACTTCGATACAGGGAGGCGCTTAAGGGAGATTATAACGATTTATTCAACGCCGTATATGCACAGATACGGAAGGAAGAGCCTTTTCCGGTTAAGTCTGAGGAAATTCTGTGGCAACTGGAAATACTTGAGCAGCCTACCTGGAATGGAATTTAAGATTTTCTGACTGATACGATGTTTGGTTATAGTGAATTAATAGATAATTAACACTAACGAAACTTTACATTGTTATTATTGGCCGGAAGAACTCAAGACGGCCGTATGTTAACAGTTGTGAAGCACAAATACCCACTTATAAACCGCGAATTAAGCTGGTTGTATTTCAACGAGCGCGTGCTGCAAGAAGCTGCAGACAAGACGGTACCGCTGATCGAGCGTCTACGATTTTTAGCGATATTTTCTTCCAATTTAGACGAATTTTATCGTGTGCGAGTGGCCACGCTCAACCGACTTGTTGATATCAATACCAAAACCAAGAACATGCTGGGTTTTAACCCAAAAAAAATCCTGAATGAAATCAAGAATATCGTTGTCAAACTTGAAAAACGGTTTGACTTTCTATATGAGCAGGAAATTATCAAAGAATTGGAGGCTAAGAAGATCTTTATCATCAATGAGCAGCAATTGAATGTAGCCCGGGGTGAATATGTACGTGGCTATTTCCGGCGCCAGGTATTGCCTACACTGGTTCCCATTATGCTCGAAAGCGAAGATTTCGGCAAACCGTTCCCTGAGCTGAGAGACCGTCATATTTATTTCATCGTCAAGCTTACCTTTCGCAAAAAGGTGAAGTATGCACTGGTCGAGATTCCTACGGCAATCCTATCGAGATTTCTGATCTTACCGGAAAATAAGGGGCTGAAATTTATTATTTTGTTGGACGATATCATCCGGTATTGTTTGGACGATCTGTTTTTTATTTTTGAATACGATACTGTGGAGGCGTATAGCATTCAGCTCACGCGCGATGCGGAATTGGACATCGATGCCAATGTTAGCGAACGGTTTGTCGAAGCGCTGATGCGCAGCTTGCAGCGTAGGGATAAGGGGAGACCCATGCGGTTGTTGTACGACAATGACATTCCTCTTGATACGCTTAATTACTTAGTCGCCTGTATGCAATTGGATTCGGAGGCACTCATCCCCGGGGGGAGGTATCACAATTTCAAAGACTTTATCGACTTTCCCAATGTGGGTGGACCATCACTGGAATACACTCCGATGCCTCAGCTTCGGGTTAGTAATTTGGATTTAAGCCGCAGTATATTCAGCCAAATGGCGCAACGGGATTACCTGATAAGTTTACCCTATCAATCATTTGACTATATTGTTCATTTCCTGCGAGAGGCGGCGATGGATCCCAAAGTCAAAGAAATCAACATCTGCCTGTATCGTTTAGCCGAAAATTCCAGTGTAATCAATGCCCTCATCAATGCCGCTCAAAATGGTAAAAAAGTGAATTGCCTGCTTGAGCTGAAAGCGCGGTTCGATGAGGAAGCCAACATCTATTGGCGTAATCAATTGGAGGAAGGTGGGGTAAATGTGAATATTGGTGTTGTACAATATAAAGTACATGCGAAAATCTGTTTGATCGCACGGCGGGAGAAACGGGGGTTAGTCTATTACGCAAACCTAGCCACTGGAAACTTCAATGAAAAGACAGCCAAACTCTATGGCGACCACAGTCTCTTTACAGTTAACCCGTTAATTACAAAAGACCTTAAACGCCTGTTCAGAGGGTTAGAAAAGCAAACATTCCATCGCGGTTACAAGGCAATCATCGCATCTCCGCTGGAAACCCGTCAGCGATTTTATCAATTGATCAAGAATGAAATCGACGCGGTGAAAGCGGGAAAAACAGGGTACATGGTGCTAAAGATGAACAGCCTGTCGGACGACGAGGTGATCGAAAAACTGTACGAAGCAAACAATGCGGGGGTAACCATTCAACTGATTATCCGAGGCATGTGCTGTCTTGTACCTGGTCAGGCCGGATTCAGCGAACGTATTACGGTTAGGAGTATCATCGATCGCTATCTGGAACATGCGCGAGTGTGGATTTTTGGGAATGGGGGCAATGAATTGATTTACTTGTCGTCTGCCGACTTGATGACGCGCAACATCGATCGGCGGGTAGAAGTGGCTTTTCCGATCGTTGACCAACGTATTCAACGGGAAATCCGTGATATCATTGATATTCAATTGCGCGATAACACGAAAGCGCGCGAAATCAACCAATTAAATAACAACCGATATATCGGTAGCAAAAACAGAATCAGGCATCGTGCACAGGAAGACATTTACAATTATCTGAAATATAAATCCTAATTAAACGTGAGGTACGCAGCAATAGATATCGGGTCGAATGCAGTAAGGCTATTGATCGCCGATATTATCCAAAATAACGGCACAGTATCATTCAAGAAAAATACCTTAGTTCGAGTTCCCCTTCGGCTGGGAGATGATGCATTTATCGATCGCCACATTTCCGAATCCAAAGCCACGGATTTAGTGAAAACGATGGTGGCTTTCCGTAACCTAATGGATGTATACAAGGTCAGTGAATATATGGCCTGTGCTACATCAGCTATGCGGGAAGCGGAAAACAGCGAATTTTTAGTGAGCGAAATTAAGGATGCGGGGATAAACCTGCAGATTATTAACGGCGGAGAGGAGGCCGAGATTATCTATAACAGTCATATCGAGCAACACCTTGGCAGTAAAAAGGCGTATTTATACATCGATGTGGGAGGAGGAAGTACCGAATTATCGGTATTTGCCGATACAAAATTGGTAGCATCGGCTTCGTTTAACATCGGCACGATTCGCATATTGGATAACCAGGATAAAGAAGAAACCTGGGAGGAAATGAAGACATGGGTTAAAAGTCATACCCGGATGTTTAAAACGATCTATGGAATTGGTACCGGCGGAAATATCAATAAGTTGTCGAGACTTGCCAATGACAAGGATGATAAACCTATTTCCTATACCAAATTGAAATCGTTGTATGAATACCTCAATTCGTTTTCATTAAAGGACCGGATCAATGTGCTGGGATTAAATAACGATCGTGCTGACGTAATTATTCCCGCATGCGAAATTTTTCTGACGTTAATGAAGTATGGCAGGCTCCGTCAAGTTATCGTCCCACGTGTTGGCTTGGTAGACGGTATTATACAGACATTAATTGATCGGAATCTACTGTCAACTTTAGGTGAAACCTGAATAAATTGCCTTTAACAAAAAGTGAAAATAATTTATGAAAGTTTCATCGCCATTAAAACCACCGAAGGCAGCGTGAATGCCTAAAAAAAATAAGCTAATAATGAACAAACAAATTATGCAGATGAAAAAAATCTTGAATAAAGGAAAAATTACGTTACTTTTGCGCCACTAACTCCTGCGGAAGTGGCGAAATTGGTAGACGCACCATCTTGAGGGGGTGGCGCCCTAAGGGCGTGGCAGTTCGAATCTGCTCTTCCGCACAACAAAAAACGCCCTTGCGAAAGCAGGGCGTTTTTTGTGAAATGATGCATTCCTTCGAGCCAACAATTTGGCTGGTCAGTTGTTTTTTTAACATGGAACAAATGAAAGTGGCTGAAGAACGAGTGGTTCAGCTCAATTACGAAGATACACATCTCTCAATCAATGTTAGGGAACTTAGGCCAGTGGTTTTTGAAAGTAAGGAGGGATACTTTTGTGTATTAGGACCCGATATACAAACAGGCATTGTGGGCAGCGGTAACACCATCAGGGAGGCGCTGGCTAGTTGGGAGACCGCATTGGAAAGACGTACGAAAAAAAGCCCTTCCGAAGAAGATGAAGTGGCGTTGTACGTCAGGGACGTATTGCAGGCATCAAATAATGATGTCTGGTAGATTTTTCGCTAGACAATCTGGGTAATGGTTTGTGCAATCTGTTCGATGGCATGCTGAACAATCGCTTCTGGCGATCCGGTCGAAAAAGTACGCCTTTCATGTACCGTGCCGCCATACAAAATGGCGTAGAAGATCGTGCCCACAGGCTTTTCCGGGGTTTCACTGCCTCCCGGCTTGGTTAGGCCGGTCACCGAAACGGATAGATCCGCCTGGATAACGTTCCGCAAGTGCAGTGCCATTTCCCGGGTGACTTCCGAAGATTCGGGTGAAAATTTTTCGATCAGTTCGGAAGGGACAGAAAGAATATCTTCCTTCAGGCACGCATCGTAGCAGATGATTCCCCCCTTTAAAACGGTTCCGGCGTATTCGGTTTGCGAGAATGCATAGGCGAGTTTTCCCGCAGTAGCGCTCTCGGCAAAGCAGATAGTAAGCTGTTTTTCAGCTAATAGCTGTGCACAGTCTTCAACGACTAACAAGGAGGTTTGCATGCTTCGGTTTTGATGGATGATTATAAACATAAGCGCTCCCGACGGACGAAGGCGCTTATGTTCAATCATGTGTTTATCCCAATTGCTTCATGCAGCTTGGCCGGCATTCGATTCCTTCATGGCAATGTCGGTCAGCAGAGTGTCCGTTTCCTTTTCTTCAGCGAGCGTTGTGCCGAGCAGCTCTGCCGCTTTTTGATGTTCCATGAGTTTGGCGTACGTTACCAGACAGCCGTAGCTGGCAATCTCATAGTGCTCTACTTTTTGTGCGGCAGCAATCAGCGCTGCATCCAGCAGATTCGTTTGGTCTGTGAAGCTCTCCATGATTTCCTCAGCTTCTTCCAACAAGCCTTCCATTGCCTTGCATTTTTTTCCGCGTGCAGACATACCCACAGATTCGAAGACCTGTTTCAATCGCTCAATCTGGCCTTCGGTTTGTGTGTAGTGTGTTTCGAACGCTTTGGTAAGCGAGTCGCTGATGGCAGCGGAGGCCATTTTTTTCAAGCCTTTCAACAATTGCCGCTCCGCGCCAAGTATGTCACGCAGTTCATCTACAAATAATTCATGAAGGTGCTCGTTGGGCATGTTTTGTGATTTTTCCATTGTGTTTGCCATGGTTTTTAATTTTATAAATTGAACATGTTATGCCGGATAATTGTCCGCTTGTTGAGAAGGCCAACAACAATGGATGGGAAAAGTTTTGGAATGATGAAGAGAGCGGTAAGACCGCTGCGCTATTTATGGAAAGCGGTGTCGGATGCGAAATCCGTCCAGTCACTTTTCGCCTCGTATTCGGCAATAAGATCGGCGCGGCCGTTGAGGGAAAAGTTCGATGCGAGGTGGGCAATGTCCATCTTCATGTTGAACAGACAACTTTCCACAAGGTCTTTCCTGAACCCCTTTCCAGCAACTTCAAGCACATACTCTACGCAGATTACACGGGCCACGATCTTCCCGAGATCAACCAGTTTCCGTTGTGGGATGATGGCCCCCGGTTCGAATCCAAGGTATTCTTTGAAGCGGGGAGCGGATTGCTGGGTGCGGTCAAAGCCGGAAAAGAATGTGTAAAGATTTGTTTCTTTTTGCCTTTTCATTTGCTTCAGTACCATCTCGGCGATCTGTGTATAAAGCATCTCGTTGGAACCTTCAAAGATCTGGAATGGCCGGCTGTCTACAATCCCCCGTCCTGCGATGTGGCTGATCCGGTATCCGTTGGCACCAGATACCTGCAGGCATAATTGAGCAGATTCCTGCATCAGGTCTGTAACCAGTGCCTTCATGCTGTTGGCTTCCAGCCCCTCCATCGCAAGATTATTTGCAATGCCGCTTATTTCACTACTTCTGGCACACATCCCTGAGCACAGGGTATAAGCCGTCTGTATTCTTGACAATTGAAACTGGACGGAATCCAGCATCAGGAGGTTTCCAGCACCAACAACCCGATTTGTGCAGTGGAACAGTGCCTCGTCAAGCATACGCTTGATGAAGCCCATGCCCATTCCCGGGAATTGCATCCGGCTGCGGTGCAGGATATCCAGCATCATTTTTATGCCGGTGCTTTCGGGTTGTAGCTTATGGTTACCCGGTACCTCGACGTCGATTTTGTTCAGTCCATACGGAATCATATACAGCCCCAGGTTGCTATAAATTGATTCTACCTCGATGTGCTGTTGCCGTATCGAATTGTCGGTCATGAAAAAGTCTACATCCCGGGCGAGCTCGCCGTTGCCCAGATCCTTCCTTGCGGCGACCAGCCAATAGTTTGCCTGGCCGGTCAATCCCTGCCAATGCTTATGTCCCTTTATCGAATAACCGTCTTCCGTAATCCGATAGACGGTTTTCATGTTCAGCGCATCGCTGCCAAATTCCGGTTCGGTGATCATCAGTCCACCCATGTGGTGTCCGATGGTGAAGGTGGGAAGGACTTTCTCCTTCAGCGATGTATCGCCATACTTCGCCACCGGCTCAAGAAACAAGGCGATATTGATGCCGAAGGTGAGTGATAGGGGTAACGATTCGTAGGAAGCCGCCGATAGCAGGCTCAGACATTCCTTCACCACAGCGCCCCTTCCGCCAAATTCCTGAGGGATCGCTACAGACAGCGGCGATGCCTGCATGATGACCTTCCATACTTCCGGAGGAAGGCCCCGCACGAGGCTCAATTCATTGATGTCGTGCTGTTCATGGAATGCCTTTTTCAGTGCAGATTTAACTCTGCTCATAAAGGTGTTAAAATCGTCGTGTCTGTTCATTCTCTCCTCAACCAGCTTTGAAAAAGTAATTTCCAAATTTATCGAATACCGCGAACAGTGCCAAATGATTTTGTAAGCTTCGGCTCGGACTGGGAGTCTATTTTAGCGCTTCATTACGGATATCGCCTGCATTCCACGATCACTCCGTGTGGCCGTGTACGACACTTTATCGCCCATGTTTAGTTCTGTATCAGGCTGAGCGAGGCCTGTCACATGTACAAAAAGCCGTTCTTTTGTCAGTTCGTTGACAACGAACCCATATCCCTTGACCGGGTCGAAATAACTGATAACGCCTGTAAGCAAGGCTTCGGGGTCTGCCGGAGCAGCTTTGGGAACGGCGATGGCAATTTCGTCTGCTGCTATTTTGCGCACATTTTTTGGATCGGGTGGTGTATCAGAAAGGTTTCCGTTTTCATCCACATATGCCATCATTTCTTCCAGCGTTTTTCGTTGAGTTACGGTATTTCGCCGTTCGTCCCTTCGGAGTTCTTTTTCTCTTTTCTTTTCGATTTTTTTCTTTCTTCGTTCTCTTTTGCTAAATGTTTCTGCCATTGATATAAATTTAAATACGTTAATACTCAGTAATAGCCCGTAAAAGCACTTCCCACGGCTTAACCGTAGACAGTGTCTTAATTCGGGAAATGGAAATTATCAGAAGGCGTAGCCGGATGGCGACGCCGAAACGTTTCTAAAAGTGTGTTTCTTCATGGAATGAAACGAATATACGAAAATTTATCGGAATATGGAAATTTTAGAAGAAACGGCGATCAATCCGGATGAGCTGTTGGATGGACGGTTATCAAAAAGGGGGACAACCTAATGGCATCCCCCAACTTATAAACGCTAGTTTTTACAGCGCAACTAAACACCTATATCGTATCGTTCAACATCGTATCGTTCATCATCGTATCGTTGGGTGGTGGCATTGGCTCCATATACGTTGTGTCTGCATCTTGTTGTTGGTTATTCCCGGTGTTGTTACATGCTGCTACAAACGTGGCCGCAGCCAAAACAGCAAAAAGCATTTTAATCGTCTTCATTTGCGTAAATTTAGTTAACGATGAGTTTGCATCGCTCCGCGATGATACGCGGCAACTGATGCGTTGTTATTAGTTATCGTTGAAAGATAACAGTCGAAGGTGCATTTAGTTTTGAAAAATTAGTTTGAAGGCACCGATCTTAATATGGGGTTTTTATCCGACAATATATCCAAAGAATTATTCCATCACCGGCGTTTACGCAATTGTTGCTCTTATTTGGATCGAAATAGATCTGGGCCGCATATATTTTCCCCGGTACAAGGGTCGTCGCCTCGGAAGACATCCAAACGGGCCGACTAGCTCGAGACGTTACTTTTGTAACCTTTCCATCTGTCATTTACCCTAAGTAGATATAACAATCATATAATCATGGAAAATAACAACACACATCGGTTGACCAACACATTTAACCTCTTAAAGTTTACGTTTGTAGTCGTTCCCATCGTGGCTGGTGCAGACAAATTTACCAATCTACTTACCGACTGGGAACAGTACTTAAACCCCAGTATGACGGGGATGTTGCCGTTTTCCGGTGCAACATTTATGATGATTGTCGGTGTCATTGAGATCATCGCTGGTATGATTGTCCTCAGAAAATCCGAAATTGGCGGATATATTGTCGCTGCTTGGCTCGCGCTCATAGCATTGACGTTGCTAATAGGAGGTCAGTATCTTGATGTCGCGGTCCGTGATCTGGTAATGTCCGTTTCGGCGCTCTCAATGGCACGACTTGCGAAGATTACTGTATAAATGAAGTGTACCTATGATTCCATCGGATCATCATCTTACCGAAACGGATATTGCCGGACGAGTGTTAAAAGGCGAAAAATCACTTTACGAGATCATCGTAAGACGGTTTAATCCCTGTCTATACCGGGTGGGCAGATCTTACAATTACAATCATGAGGATACCCGCGATCTGATGCAAGAAACATTTATTGATGCGTACCGCAGCCTCCACCAGTTTGAGGGGCGATCTGATTTTAAAACATGGATCATACGCATTATGATGAACAACTGTTACCGCAAAAGGGTAAAGTTAAGTTTTAAATATGAGATGGCACAGGATATAAATGATCATGCAAAACCTATGTTTACCGCTTCAGGCAGGGATACCGGACAAATGGTCCAGAACTGGGAATTGGGCGGAATCATAGAAAATGCCCTTAGCCGGATTCCGTTCGATTATCGGATCGTATTTTCTTTAAGGGAGATAAACGGATTGAATGTGTCAGAGACGGCGAAATTGCTTAGCATCAGTGAAGCAAATGTCAAGACCCGACTCAACAGATCTAAGGCGATGCTCAGGAATGAGATAGAGAAAACCTATTGCCCCAGTGAATTGTTTGAATTTAACTTGATCCATTGCGATGCCGTGGTGGATCATGTCTTATCACGCATTGGTAGTAACGAATGATGTAAATAAAAGGTTTTGCAAAATATCATTTGAGAAAACAAATCCGGAAGAAATGCTGTTATTGTGGGTAAAACAGATTCAAGCCACTTAATTAAATCCGTTATGGCAATTGTAAAAGTAATCGAGGTGATTGCCTCATCCAACTCCAGTTTCGACGACGCCGTTCGCAGTGCGGTAAAAGAAGTGTCTGCTACCGTAGAAAATATCGACTCGGTGTACGTGAAAGATTTCAAGGTACATGTGAAAGATGGCGAAATTACCTCTTACGGTGCTATCTGCAAAGTAGCCTTCCGGGTAGCACGTGGGGAGCATCAAACTAACTAAGGACTTTCATCCGTTGGTGCTTTGATGTCCGCACGCTGTTCAGGCGTTAATTTCTTGAATGCAGCGTAAGTGTCCATGATATAGAGGCGCAAATCCGCCTCATCTGCGGTTGAAAGAAAGTCGACCGTAGGTCGGTATTTTGTCATATACAGTTCGAGCTCTTGCCCTTTCAGCGGTGTTAACGAAGTAATGACTTCTGGCGTGAAACGGGCGTCTATTTTCCGGCGCTCCTGCTCGGCAAGCAATTGTTTATGGCGTTGCCTTGCTTGCCGACCTTCATTTCCGAACCATCGGGACGGGGATATGCGTACACCGCCCCGTTGTTGGGAGGTTTCCGTAAACTGGCCTTCTTTTTCCGCACGCTTAATTTCCGCTGCCAGCCGGGTATCTGTCATGGCCTGTATCTGGACCTCATCGATCTGAATAGCACTTCCATCTGACGTCAGGTACACTCGCTTGATGTCAAACTCGATCACGACTAAAGTGTCTGTGCGATATCCGGGATATTCGAATTGAAGACGTCCGTTTTTTTTCACCGCAATACTGAACCGACCATCTGCACGGCTCTCCACCAATTCGCCGGTAGTTAGGTTTTTGATTTCTACATATTGCAGGGGCTCACCACTTTCCAGTTCAAGTACATACCCGGTGAGCGTTGAGTCTTGCAAGATAGTACGGGCCGAATGGGCGCAGGTTGGGACTGCATAACCAACTATGGACAAGACCAGTATAACATGCAGTGCCTGATAAGAAAGTATACTTAAAATCGGGGGTATGAATTTTAAACACTGCATGTTAGATCGATAAGTTGGTTCTATCATTTCACCGGAGCTTCCCAGCGATTGTTGTCAGGATTATGATCGGGATACACCTTGTCGGGGTCCAATTGCACGGCTACAATCTTTTCATTTGTGGGCGCTTTGAACGTCCATTTGTTGTTGCGCTCCCATATTTCAACCGGTAGTTTTACCCGATGGACTTTACCGCTTTCGGTGGTAATATCCACTACCACGGGCATCGGTAGTTTTTCGAAGTTTTCAATGGTAATAATCCCTTGGCCATTTGCATCGCTGGCCTCTGGTATGACCATTACGATACCCTGATCAAACCGCCAGTTGTATTTAAACCATCCGCGCCAGAACCAGTTAAGATTTTCGCCTGCTACATTTTCCATCGTCCGGAAAAAATCATCCGGTGTAGGGTGTTTGTATGCCCAGCGTTCTAAGTAAGTTCTGAAAGCACGGTCGAAACGTTCAGGGCCCAGAATTTCGTTGCGAAGCAACGTAAGGCCAAAACCGGGCTTCCGGTACGCGAGTGTTCCGATGTTGCGCTCCTGCATGCTCTGCGGGGTACTCATGACGGGCTCCAAGTCAGGGCGGGTCAATGCCTGCGCAAGCCGGTTGGCATCGCCCAGCGGACGGTAATATTCGCCGCCATTAAACGCCTCGGTCGATAGGTCGTTAATAAAGGTGTTGAACCCTTCGTCCATCCACGCATGAAACCGTTCATTGCTACCCACAATCATGGGGAACCAGATGTGCCCGAATTCATGATCGGTTACACCCCATAGCCCTGCAGCTTTCGATTTATAGCTACAGAAAACAATTCCGGGGTATTCCATGCCACCGAGATTGGCCGCAACATTGACTGCTATCGGATAAGGGTATTCCATTAACAACTTCGAATAGAATTCGATCGAAGCTTTCGTATATTCCGTGGAGCGCTCCCACGCATTGCCGCCATTGCTTTCCACCGGATAAGCGGATAACGCCAAGGAAGTGTTGCCGCTCGGTAGGTTGATTTTAGCGCCATCGACGATGAATGCGGGTGACGATGCCCAAGCCACATCGTGCGCTTTTTCAAGACGGAACTTCCAGGTCAGCTCTTTTTTTCCCTGCGGACGCGAGCTGGCTTGGGTTACTTCCTCAGCCGATCGGATGAGGACTGTCTTGTCGCTCTTTTTGGCTTGTTCCAGCCGTTTCTGTTGCTCAGGCGTATATACTTCCTCGGGGTTCAACAGCTCTCCGCCCAATACCACAATGTGATCGGCCGGTGCGGTGATATCGACCTCGTAATTGCCGAACTCGAGGTAAAATTCTCCCGGACCGGTATAAGGCGTTACGTTCCATCCGAGGATGTCGTCGTACACGGCTACCCGTGGAAACCATTGTGCAATAGCAAAAATTTCGCCATTCTGCGTTTTCAGTACGCCGGTGCGGTCTGCACCGTAGGTGGGCACAATGTAAGAATAATCAATACTGATCGTTGTTTTCCCCCCATTGGGTTGCAAGGGTTCGGGGAGAAACACCTGCATGCGAGTGTCCGTAATCAGGTGCTCGGCGTCCTTGCCACTGCCGAGCTTGACGGATTTGATAGCGTAGCCGCCATCAAAGTCCGACTGGGCATCGCCGTAGCGGCTTTTGGTGAGCGGAACAATCTGATGGCCACGCCCTTCCTGGGAAAACATGTTTTGATCCAGCTGGAGCCAAATGAAGTCAAGTTTGTCCGGACTGTTGTTGGTATACTCCATGGTTACGGTACCACGGATTTCGTGGGTTTGGTCGTTCAATTTTGCCGCGATCTTGTAGTCGACCGCATTTTGCCAGTATTTAGGGCCCGGCATGCCGCTTGCTGAACGGTATTCGTTGCCGTTGTGTGTGTAAAAGAATGGATTGAACGCTTCCTGATAGTCGTAATTGCTCGCTGTTGTCTGAGAAAGCAGCGTCATCGGTGCAAGCCCTAGAAACACTAAAAGGCTGCAGAAGATTATTAATGATTTATTCATGTGATGATGGTTTGATTCGTTGCCTATTTTAACTTAGCTGCATATTCGTTTTCGTCGAACCCTAAAATAATTCCCTTGGGACTTTCAATGACGGGACGCTTAATAATACTGGTTTTTACCTGCATCAACCGGTTAGCCGACGTGGCATCCTTGACGGCGTTTTGTTCTTCTGGAGAAAGCTGGCGCCAAGTGGTACCCCGCTTATTAACCAACGGTTCCCAACCGGTTTGGTTTTCCCAGGTACGCAATTTTTCGTCGGATACGCCTTCCTTTTTGAAGTCGTGGAAGGTGTAATCGATCCCTTCTTTTGTTAACCAGTCCAACGCTTTTTTAACCGTATTGCAATTCTTGATTCCGTAAACGTGCATAACTAACTATTTTGAAGCAAGCAAACTTACTATAAATAAAAACAACAACTAAATAACGATTGTGTTAATTTGCGTTAAAAGGACCCCTGACATAAGGTTGTCAGCCACGTGGCTTATATTTGTACCATAAATCCGATAAAGATGGAAACGCATACGACCAATTATCAGAACACGTTTATTACTGTGGCGGATGACTGCCCCGTTGTTGCCGGCGAAATTCCACCGATGAGGGGTGATAAAAAATCAGTGGCTAACATCCAGTTCGAATTAGTCAGCAAAAACCCCTACCGGTTTACTTCGGACGATGTACTTTTTCAGGTTTACGCCGAACGCAACGATTTGACGGAAGGTGAATGGAAGCAGGAGCGGAAACTTTTCTTTTCGAAAGGACAACCGTGTCTACGAGCTTCTCCGCTTACCAAGCGGTACGGTTGGGGTGTCCATAGCGATAGTAATGGGAAAATTGCCATTTACGGACGTGAAACGGAAGAATATGCGCAGTTTGTAAATGGTGAAGATGTAAAGATTGTGAAAGCTATGAAGTCCAGTAGATAGTTTCGAGCGAAATCCCTATCTTCGTACCGATGGATAATTTTATTGTTTCGGCACGTAAATACCGGCCCGCCACCTTTGATACGGTGGTGGGACAACAGCATATCACCGTTACCCTTAAAAACGCCATTAAAAACAACCAGCTTGCCCAGGCGTTTTTATTCTGTGGGCCGCGAGGGGTCGGAAAAACCACCTGTGCGCGGATTCTGGCGAAGACCATCAATTGTGAGCACCTGCAGGATGACATCGAGGCCTGTGGCGAATGCGACAGCTGCAAGTCGTTCCAAAATGGAAATTCTTTCAGCATACACGAATTGGATGCGGCTTCAAACAATTCGGTGGATGACATCCGTAATCTGATTGACCAAGTGCGCATACCGCCGCAAACCGGAAAGTATAAGATATACATCATCGATGAGGTACACATGCTTTCGCAGCAGGCCTTTAACGCCTTTTTGAAAACGCTTGAAGAACCTCCTTCTTATGCAATATTCATTTTGGCAACCACCGAAAAGCATAAAATATTGCCTACCATACTTTCACGGTGTCAGATTTTTGATTTCAACCGCATCAAGGTGGCTGATATGGCCAATCACCTGGCTTCCATTGCCGAAAAGGAGGGAGTGTCCCACGATGCAGATGGGCTGCACATGATTGCGCAGAAAGCCGATGGAGGACTGCGGGATGCGCTGTCCATGTTCGACCAGATTGTCAGCTTCTCCAATAAGCAGGTTAGTTATCAGGCCGTCATTGACAACCTGAATATCCTTGACTACGAGTATTATTTCCGCCTTACTGATGCCTTACTTAACGAGGATGCGTCATCGGCATTGCTCATCTTGGATGAGATACTCGCTCATGGATTTGAGGGGGGACATTTTATCAGCGGGTTGAGTTCCCATTTCCGTGATCTGCTGGTGGCTAAGGAGCCCGCAACCCTGAAGCTACTGGATACCAGCGACACCATCCGCCAGCGGTACCTGAAGCAATCAACAGCTATTTCATCGGGCGTACTGCTGTCGGCACTGAATATCGCGAGCCAGTGCGAAATAAACTATCGCACCAGCAAAAATCAACGTCTGCAGGTGGAATTGGCCTTGCTGAAGATGTGTCACCTCGCCGCGGCCATCCAGCTGGCAAAAAATGGTTTAGCCACCCTTCCCGCAGCGGAGGGTGAAAAAAAAAAGCCTCATGAACCCATAGAAAGGGAGATTCAGGGCACCAGTCGGCAACCGACGGCAGCCACCGCGCAAGCACTGGTGCAGGAGCAGCCTGCCGCCCAACCAACGCCCGCAGCTCAACCGCTTTCTCAGGGAGCGGTAAATCGTCAATCATCAGTAGCTCCTGATACTCAGTCCCCAGTTCCGAGCCCTCCGCCCCCAAAAACCCGCTCGTGGGGCGACGTTAAACTCGGTACTATTATTCCTGACTTGAACAAGGTTTTTGAAGAGAAACAGGAAGTGGCAGAAGCGGATGAACCTGAATTGCTGAGTGGGGAGGCTAGGGAACCGTTTGACTACGATCAATTATTGAAGGAATGGCATGCCGTTGCCGATTCGCTAAAAGCCGAAAACAAAATCAACCTCTTTACGCTAATGACTGCCAACGCACCGCAATTGTTGGCTGATTTCAAGATAGGAGTAACGGTGGAAAATCCCATCCAACTAGATTTGCTGAACATCTCCAAGATTGATATACTCAATGAACTGCGGATAAAAATGCGGAATTTTGCGATTGACCTTGTTCCCATTGAAATAGCCAACGACGTGGTACGGAAACCCTATACGGCACAGGAAAAATACCAAGCAATGGCAGCAAAAAATCCCGCACTCGATGTATTACGGAAAACGTTCAACCTCGGATTAGAGTAACCTTAACGGATTAGCGTAGCCTTAATGTTAACGCCGTTCCCCGATTTGCTGACGCCACATGGCGTAGTAGAGTCCTTTTGCGTCGACCAGTTCGTCGTGCGTGCCCGTTTCAGCAATCTTTCCTTTTTCAAGGACAATAATACGGTCTGCATGCATAATCGTAGACAGCCGATGGGCGATTAATACGGTGATTTGCTCGCGCTCGCCCGATAGCGCCCTCACGGTTTCGGTGATGGCTTCTTCGGTAAGCGAATCCAATGCACTGGTAGCCTCATCGAAGATCAACAAGCGGGGATTCCGTATCAATGCACGGGCAATGGAAATACGCTGCTTCTCTCCGCCGGATAGCTTCAGCCCGCCTTCGCCCAATACGGTGTAGATACCTCTTTCACTGCGGGCCAACAAAGGGGTGCAACTGGCTTTGTGCAGTGCACTGAGTATTTCTTCCTCGGTGGCATCCGGCTTAACGAAAAGCAGGTTGTCCTTGATGGTGCCGGCAAATAACTGGGTATCCTGGGTTACAAAGCCGATCTGCCGGCGCATCTCGTTGAACCGTACTTCTTCGGAGGGAATGTCATTAAACGAAATCTGGCCGGAAACGGGCCGATACAGTCCTACTAAGAGTTTAACCAGCGTGGACTTGCCCGAACCCGACGGGCCTACAAAAGCAATGGTTTCTCCGGTTTTGACAGAAAACGAAATATCGTCAATGGCATTTTGCGAAGCAGTTTTATGGCGGAACACGACACGATCGAAAAAAATTTCTTCCAACGGGCCGATGGGAATCGGATCCTCCGGACGGCGCTCGATGGGCTTTTCCATCAGGTTGTCAAATAGCTGGATGGACGCTTCGGCCTCGCGGTATTGGACAATGATGTTGCCGATATCCTGCAAAGGCATGAAAATAGAAGTAGAAATGAACTGCATCGTAATCAGTTCGCCGGGGGTCAGTACCTCGCGGAAAATGAGCCACAGTAGGGTGAACAGGATGGATTGCCGTAGGAGGTTGAGCGTGGTGCCCTGAAGAAACGAAAGGAAACGGACCCGTCGCGTTTTCGTCATCTCCAGATCGTAGATGGTTTGGGTGTGCACACGCATCCGCCTTATTTCCGGAAACGTGAGTCCCAGGCTTTTCACCAGTTCGATGTTACGAAGCGACTCGGTAATGATTCCCGACATCCGCGTGGTCTCCCGGTTGATACTTCGTTGGGTAGTTTTGATTTTGCGGCTCAGCATCCCTGTGATGGTGCCGATAACCACAAATCCGATGAAGAAAATAGGTATCAGGGCCCAATGTTTGGTAACGGCATACCAGATGAGGAAACCGAAACCAACCAGCGACGAAAAGAGGATGTTGATACCCGAACTGATAAAACGTTCGGTATCGGTACGCACCTTTTGCAGGACGGCCAGTGTTTCGCCGCTGCGCTGCTCCTCAAACTCCTGAAACGACAAGCGCAGCGTTTGCCTCAGTCCGTCATTGAAAATCTGCATGCCGAACCGCTGCACCGCTAGCCGCATCACGTACTCCTGAAACGAACGGCTCAACCGGGCCAGCAGTGCAATAGCGATGGCTACTGCCAACCAAAACAACACACCCCTGACCAGTTCCTGCTCGCTGCGCCCGCCCAGGTTGTTGGCATAATCGTCGATGATTTTTCCGAAAATGATCGGATCGATCATGGAAAGCAATTGAGCAACAGCGGCCAACAGCAGCGCGATGTAAATGTATTTACGCTGTGGCTTCAGGTATTTCCACAGGATTATCATGCTCAGGCTCTTTTCAGTTTCTTCTCACCCAACAGCCATACGGCTTTCCGAGGTGGCTCCAGCTTGATGCTCGGTGATCCTTTGGCGTGTTTGCGGATGTGCTCCACGACTTCATCTACGGAATCGGTAAAAAGCAGGAGATCCATGTCTTCCGGGCTGATGGTTTTTTCTTCCATCATGCGCTGGACGTGGGCGATGATCTCCTTGTGGAAGCCGACCCCCATCACCACAATCGGGAACCGCTTGATCTTACCGGTCTGGATAAGTGTGAGCGTTTCGAAAAACTCATCCAGCGTGCCGAAGCCTCCCGGTAGGACCACAAAGGCAAAGGAATATTTCCGAAGCAGCTCTTTGCGGACAAAGAAGTACTCCATGGTGACAAACCGGTCAAGATAAGGGTTATGCGCCTGTTCATGCGGCAACAGAATATTACACCCCACCGACAGCACTCCGGCCTCTTTGGCACCCCGATTGGCAGCTTCCATGATACCCGGGCCGCCGCCCGTCATAATGGCAAACCCAAGCTCCCCGATTTCCTTGGATACCTGGCGCGCCAATTCATAGTAGGGATGATCTTCTTTAAAACGTGCCGAACCGAATACCGTAACGCACGGGCCGATGAAATGTAAGCCGCGGAAGCCTTTGAGAAATTGCATTACTACACCACCCACGTATTTAAGTTCTTTCCATCGAGCGCGTGCGCCCTCCATGAATTTTTTTTCCTCTTTGATAAATTGATTGCTCATTGGGTTAGGGTTTTTGATGGTTTACCAATTCGATGGCTTCCTGCAGAATGCGGCGGCGCTTGCGTGGTGCGCAGTGCAACGTATCGAGTTGGGATTCATCGTCAATAATGTCCTTTACCAAGATACAACCCTGTTTCAGCAGCGTGTCCTTTTCGTTTTTGGTGACAGTCGTGAGGCACGTGATGGGGTACAAGCCTGCATTGTCTACCCGGCGTTTGATACTGCTATCGGTTGGATAATCCCACGATAGGAGATTTAAACCGTAATATTGGGCAAAATGGATGGAGTCGGTGGTCATGTACGCATTGGTGACCAGCCACCCCGCAGTAAATTCCATCGGCTTTCCGAAAAATGAAAACTTGCGCCCCTGGAAGTCATTTACCCTAGAAAGGAAATACATAGGCGTGGTTACGGTGATTTTGGCTTCCTCCGTGTTCCTGAATTTGCATTCGACGAGCAGTAGCTCGTCGTCTTTCTGTGCGACTACATCGACTTCGTGGGTGACGGAGTTGCCGGTCAGCAATTGTCCCGTCAGGGTCTGATAGTGGACGTGTCCGAATAGTTTGGCTACCCATTGTTCGAAAAAGTAACCAGCCGGTCCTAGGTCCTTCAGTGCCCTTTTCAGGCTATACCGCGCGGCAAAGGAATCGGCTTCTCGTTTTAATAAGCGGAAGGCAAGCCTGTAGAGATCACGGGTACTGATTCCGTCGTAAACCATGGGTCTCATTGCATCCCATACCTCATCGACCACATCCGACGAGGCACCCGATTTGGATAAAGAACCCTTCAGGCGGTTTACATCAAACTCAACAAGTTCACCGGAGTATTTTTTTACTTGCATACGTTGGGCGTCTTTTGAGATGCCAATATGCATATTTTTGGGCAGATACCAAGGGAGATTTTGAAAAGCCGGTCGCTACCAGCGTTCTAACAATCCGGGTAATTGGCCGAAGTCGGCGATTTCAGCGTCGGTAATGTCCAATTCATCAATTCCCCATTCTTCCCATCCCATCACGTTTAACCAGATCGTTTGGCAACCCACTGCTTTGGAAGGCAGGATATCCCGGTTGTACGAGTCGCCCACGGCAACACATTCTTCCGCTGCATAACCGAGGCGGTTCACCCCCTTCTCATAAATCTCCGTATTGAAATGCATGTTGGATGTGGTAGATTCGACGACATCCGAAAAATATTTCTTGATGCCGAATTCAGCAAGTACCGAGTTGAGGTTCCCGTAAAAATTAGCAACCAACACGATGGGAAATGTACTGGACAGGCTTTCCAGGATATTTTGGGTCTTCCGGAGGGTTCGGATAGCCAGGTTGTTGCACTCCTGCGCAATGGTGCTGATGTTGTCGTAATCCAATTGATAGCCCTGGTTTGTCAGGTAATGGAACTGCTGGGTAATTTTATGCACCAATAGATCCAGAAAGACATGACTGGGTTGGATAATGGCTTGCGAAGCCAATACATCTTCGGAATAGGCATAAGCCCGATTAAATACAGACTTGTCCAAACCGACAATGTGTTTCTGGAATTTATGCCAGAGAATGGCTCCCCAGTGCTGCCCATTCGTGTCGATGGTCCCTTCGTAATTTAATAAAATCCCTCTTGCTTGCATGATGCCAAATATTTACTGTTAGGTGATAGACTATTTGACTTTTTAATTTAATGAGTCAAAAGTAAAGAATAATTGTGTTTCTGTATCAACGTTTTTAGAGTAGACGAGAATAATGACCTATAAATTACAATCTAAAAAAAATAATTATCAATAATGGCTTTTAGCTTGTTTTCCGGTAATTCCAGATGGCCCAACCATTTAATACCACACCAAAGGCCAATAGGATGCCAAGGTGGGGAAGAATGGCCGACCAACCGCTTCCCTTGAGAATAATCATTCGCATCACTTCTACCAAATAACTTACGGGATTCAGTGCAGCAATCCATTTTGCCCACCCGGGCATGCTGTCTATCGATGTGAATAAACCACCCATCAGGATGAAAATCATCATAAAGAAAAACATCACGAACATGGCTTGCTGCTGGGTGTCGGTATAGGTGGACACCAGTAATCCAAATCCCAACACGGCGAGTAGATAAATCCAGATAAATCCATACATGGCCATTATATTGCCTTGAGGGAAAATGCCATAGATGATCCAGGAAACCACCAATCCCAATGTGAATACCACGTTACCCAATATCCAGAAAGGAATTAATTTCCCGAGGATGAAATGGTGTTTCCGGATGGGCGTTACATTAATCTGCTCGATCGTGCCGATTTCCTTTTCTTTCACGATGTTCAGAGCCGAAAGAAATCCGCCTACCATGGTCAATAAGATCGCAAGGATACCGGGTACCATGAAAAATTGGTAATTGAGTTGTGGATTAAACCGGTTTTTCGGTATTACTTCGATGGTGGGTAGCGGCTGCAAACGCATGGGCGGTATCCACTCCATTCGGATATCCTGGTTGAAATCGCGCAGGATGGACGACAAATAAGCGCCACCTAAACCGGCTTTCGTGCCGTTGATGGCATTCACTGCAATAAACAGCTGTTGCTCGTTTTCACGGATGAGGTTACGTTCGAATCCGCTAGGTATTTCCAGTGCCAGATCGGCCTTGTCCTGTTCAATAAACCGGTAAGCCTCTTTCATGGAAGCTTGGTATCCCTGTAGCCGGAAATATCCCGAAGCGGTGATCTTCGAAATCAGCTGCCTCGAATAGGGCGAGTGATCGTGGTCTACCACCGATAAGTTGATGTTTTTAACTTCGAAGTCGGCCGCTAGCGGTAAGATGACAAGCTGCATGATCGGCATCACCATAATCAATAGCAGGATGGCCCGGTTCCGGAAAATCTGTCGGAATTCTTTTTCGAGTAGAAATTTTATTGTTCTCACTTTTTTAATTGAAAATTAGCTAATTGAAAGTTGAAAGTTTTACTTTCCATTTTTCACTATTCCAGTCGTATCTTAAAACTTCTTAAACTGATCACGAAGAAGAACAGTGCGATCCCCAGCAGGATCAGCGTCTCCTTCCATATGGCGGCAAAACCCACACCTTTAATCATGATGGATTTCACGATGATGTAAAACCATTTCGCCGGCACGACATTCGAGATAATTTGCAGCGGTACAGGCATATTTTCGATGGGAAACATAAAGCCGCTGAACATCATCGTGGGAAGCAGCATACCCATCAGCGAGATAAGCATCGCGACCTGCTGGGATTTGGTTTTGATGGAAATAAAGATTCCCAATGTGAGGCAGGTAACGATAAAAAGTGTACTTTCTGCGAATAGGAGCAACCAACTGCCTTCCACGGGCAATTGCAAAACGAACACACTCATCAATACAATCGACAGCACATTGACGAGGGAAAGAATCAGGTAGGGGACCGCCTTTGAGAGGATAACCCATACGGGCTTGAAAGGCGATACCAGCAGGATTTCTAGGGTACCTGTCTCCTTTTCGCGCACGATGGATATCGCAGTCATCATCACCGAAACCAGCATGAGTACCAGTGCCATTACCCCCGGTACAAAGTTGGGAGCGCCTTTCAATTGCGGATTATACAACATGCGTAGTTGGGGCGTGATCCGATAGGGCAGCGCAACGGTTTCATTAAGCTCAGTTTGGTAGTCCTGTATGATGGACGATACGTAGTTGGTCAGTGTTGTTGCGTAGTTCGGATCCGAAGCGTCGGCGATGACCTGTATGGGTGCATGGTTTTGATGGAAGAGATCGCGCTGGAAATTGGCTGGGAATAGGATCGCCAGTTTGATTTTGCCTTCTTTGAATGCGGTCTCCATCCGGTTTCTATCCATCACATCTTCGCGGATTTCAAAGAAGTTGCTGGCGCCGATGCGGTCGATAATGGATCGGGAAGCATCGTCCTTGGCATGATCGACAATAACAATACGGGCGTTCTTTACTTCGTTGGTAAGTGCAAAACCGAAGATGACGATCTGTGCGAGTGGCATGCCAAACAGAATGAGCAACGTTCTGCGGTCACGCAATACATGATAGAATTCCTTTTTTACAAATGTGATAAACTGCTTCATTTTCCCTAATCTTTATTCTTTGCTCCCCTTGCCAGCTGATAGAATACTCCATCCATGGAAGACTCGTTTAGCTGTATCTTTAATTCTTTAGGCGTGCCCAATGCGGCAATTCGGCCGTCGACCATAATGGAAATCCGGTTGCAGTATTCGGCCTCGTCCATATAATGTGTAGTAACAAAAACCGTAATGCCATTGCTGGCTGCTTCGTAAATCAGTGCCCAGAATTGCCGGCGTGTCACGGGATCCACGCCTCCCGTAGGTTCATCGAGAAATACAATGGTTGGTTCGTGCAGGATGGATACCGAAAATGCCAGTTTCTGTTTCCAGCCTAAGGGCAATTCTCCGACCATTTTTTTGGCTTCCGGTTGCAATCCCAGCCGTTCGATCAGCGCATCGCTTTTCAATTTGAGCTGTTGGTTGCTGAGCCCATATATGCCCCCGAAAAACCGGATGTTTTCCAATACGGTCAGGTCTTCGTATAACGAGAACTTCTGGCTCATGTATCCGATGTTCCGTTTGATCTGTTCGGTCTGGCGATATACATCGAACCCCGCGATACGGGCGGTTCCCGACGAAGGGGTGGATAGGCCACATAACATGCGCATCGCGGTTGTTTTTCCCGCGCCGTTTGCACCGAGGAATCCGAATATCTCTCCTTTGTAAACCTCAAAGCTGATGGCATCGACAGCGGTGAAATCACCGAAGCGCTTGGTCAAATTTTCTGCTTTGATTACCGGTTCGTTCATACTCATGTGGTCAGCAGTTTAATAAAACAATCTTCGATGGTGGGTGTCACGGGGTTCACTTCGATACCATCCAGGCCCGCTTTGGCCAGTACGTCCGTCAGTACTTGTACTGCTTCTTGATCGCCCATGCCCGGCATATCAACGTGGATATATTCACCGAACAAATAGCTGTTAAAAGGTGGCTGATGGGTGGCTAATACGTGGATAACACGTGGCATATCCGTGGCTTTGACTGCATAGAGCGGACTCGGATAGGCGGTCACGATTTGCTGGGGCGGGTTGATGGATAGGATACTTCCCCCTTGGATCAACGCGATGCGGTCGCAGCGGGTCGCCTCGTCCATATATGGGGTGGAAACCACGATGGTAATCCCCTGTTGTTTGAGGCGTTTGAGCATTTCCCAGAATTCTTTGCGCGAAACCGGGTCTACGCCGGTGGTAGGCTCGTCAAGGAAAAGTACCGTGGGCTTATGAATCAATGCACAGCAAAGCGCCAGTTTTTGCTTCATCCCACCTGACAATTTGCCCGCCCGCCGTTTCTTGAATGGTTCGATCTGCACGTAAATGTCTTCGATGAGATGGTAATTTTCCGCTACCGTCGTGTTGAATACCGTCGCAAAAAAATGTAGATTTTCTTCAATACTGAGATCAGGGTAAAGCGAAAACCGGCCGGGCATATACCCGACGCTGCTACGGATCTGACGGTAATCTTTTACGACATCGTATCCTGCTACCGTAGCGCCGCCGCTATCGGGCAGCAGGAGTGTGGTAAGGATCCGGAAGATGCTGCTCTTGCCCGCACCATCCGGGCCGATAAGACCAAACAGTTCACCTTTTTCCACGGAAAAGGAGACATCGTTCACCGCTTTCACTGCGCCTTTGTTGTAAGTTTTGGAGATGTTGTTCACATTAACCATAAAACTGTCACTTTCAATTTTCAACTTTCCACTTTCAGTTTTCTTCCATTTTCAATCAAACCTTACCTCCCCATACATCCCTATTTTAAGGAGTCCATCGTTTTTTACACGGATTTTCGTGGCATACACCAGGTTTTCACGTTCATCTTTTGTCTGGATGGTTTTCGGCGTGAATTCCGCCTTGTCACTTATCCACTCCACCGTGCCGGGATACTCCCGGTATTCACCCTTGGCATCATCTACCAATACGGTAACGGATTGATTCAGTTTGAGTTGGCTGAACTGCGGTCCGGTGATGTAAGCCCGTAAGATGATCGAAGAAAGATCGGCGATCTTGTATAACGGCTTACCCACCGTAGCGGTCTCGTTTGCTTCGGCATATTTCACCAACACAGTGCCATCAAGTGGATTGATAATGCGGCTCTTGGCGAGTTCATCTTCCAATTGTGCAATTTGGACTTCCAGCGGAGAGGCTTCCTGTGTGAGGCTTGATGAGGTGATGCCCAAGGAGGACTGCTGGGCAGCGATCTGCTTTTTGATGACAGCTACCTGCGCGTTTGCATCGTCCAATTGTTTCGGCGTTGCTGCATCCGCCCGTACCATGTTGGCAATGCGTTGCTGTTCGTGGACCGCCTGGTTCAATTGCTCATGCAGGGCGGCAAGCTGCACAGTTACATTTGGTCGTTTGCTGAGTACGGCTTTAATCTGCGATTGGAGCTGTAGCTTCCGCAGGTGAAGTTGTGTACTGTCTATATAGCCGATGGCCTGGCCGGCATGCAGCTCCTGTCCTTCCTGAACATCCAATGCGTTAATGACGCCGTTGGCTTCGGCGGAAATAATGGTTTCCACGGCCTCAAAGGTTCCCGATGCGTCGTAAACGTTTTCGTGTTGACTGCATGCCGCTATGAGAAAGGGGATAATTGTCAGGATTTTTAAGCTATTCATTTTCGTTATTTTTTAGTTCGCTAATTTCCGGTTGTGTGTTGGATTTCGTATTGAATCATCAGCCATTGAAGCTCATGGAGGATTTTGGCCAATTTGGCATTGTCTTCGGCATTGACCTCGCGGAGGTAATCCGCCGAATTGATCACGCCGTTTTCAAGTTGGGCAAGCGCTGCCTCTTTCACCGAGGTGCGGAGCGTGATGATTTCATCATCGGTTTCCAGCAATCGCTCGTACTTGGCCGATTCGGTGTTTTGCTGCGACAGCGCCAGCTGGTTGTTGAATAGGAAGTTTTCCCGTTGTACGTCGATGGATTTGGTTTTGATGTCCAGTAACGCTTTTTCCTTTTTCAATGTGTAGAAGCCACTTATCGGGATGCTTAAGCGGACACCGCCATAGTAATAGGGATCGAAATCATTGCTTAACATGTTCAATGCCGGGCGCCCGATGCCTGCTTGCACAAAAAAATTCAACTTGGGAAGATTTTTGGCCATCAGCTGTTTGCGGTTCACGTCGATGCTGTTTTGCTGGAACGCATACCACGCCAGTTCCGGGCGGTTGTTGCCGGTAGCGGAAGTAGGAGCCTTGGGCCTTTCCAATCGGGTACGTTCATCCAACGGTCTGTTGACAAATTGGCCGAGCATGTGCAGGTATGCACTGCGTGTCGTCTGTAATTCCACGGTGCGCTGCGTTGTTCTGAGTAGTTCGGCTTCCAATAGGTTACCGTTGCTTTTCAATGCAGCACCGTTAGCAATCGCTGCGTTGGTTTTATCCAGGCCAGCGCGGATATCCTTTTGTAGCAACTCGTTTTGGTTCAGCTGTGCATCCAGTAGTAAAATCCCAAAAAAGAGTTGGTTTACCCGTTCCCTGATTTTATATAGTTCCACTTCCAGCGCTTGTGCTTCCACCTGTGCGTTTGCTTCAACGGCTTGTTTCTGGAGTTTAATGGAACCGCCGTCAAAAAGAGATTGGTTGAGTTCACCATACAGTTTGTACTGATCTTTATCCAGGGTGGGTACGTCTATTCCGGGAACCTGAATGGGAATCTTCGTCACTTCGGACTGGTACGTGGCCTGGCCATTGATGTTAATCTGTGGCAGATAGCCCTTGTTGGCCTGTTCAATTGCGTACCGGGTGCTCAATGTGATCAGATTATGCTGTTTGATCAACGGATAATTTTCGGTGGCCAACGTATGGCTTTCCGAGAGGGTAAGCGTTGTATCCGGCGTCTGTGCCGCGGTAACCAGCGGGATCGCTATCCAAATGCATACAGCTAAGAAACGGGGGTTAATCATTTTGTTTATTAATTTGAATTAATCATTTGATTAATATGGATGTAAAAAAAATTAGTTGGCTTCCAGCATAGCTAGAAACCATGTTTTTATCAATGTTTTCCGTTCATTCATCAAGGTAGCCGCCCGTTCGGGTTTGATACCCGTAATCAATTGAAGGAGCGGTTTTCCGATAAAAGGAAAGATAATAAGACCGAGCATATTGAAAATGAAATGCAGGGGGTCCATATCGGGACGCCTTTCGGCCAATTGCTTGAAAAATGCCGAATCGACAATTTTTGTTTTTGTCCGGATCATGTTCGCAAATTTGTCTGGGTTATTTCGGATTTCCCCCAATACAAACAAGGGGATATCCGGATTGGCGAGCAGCGTGTTGATGTAGTGTTCGGCGATTTGTTCCACTTTTTGTTCAATGGAGGTGCGGTCATCCATGATAGCGGGGCCTATTTTTCCCAATAGAATCTGCATCTTTTCCAGGATGACGATTTCAAACAGTTTTTCCTTGCTGCGGAAATAGTAATTGAGCAGAGCGAGATTAATACCGGCTTCTTCTGCAATATCCCGTGTGCGTGTGGCGGCATAGCCTTTCTGCGTAAATACTTTACGGGCTGCTTCCTTGATTTTTTCTTCCGTACTTAAATCGGGTTTTGCACCCTTTACTTTTGCCATGTCTAATCGTTATTGGTGCAAAAGTAATGGGGATTTTTGATTTAACCAAATATTTTAATCATTTGATTAAATATTAATGTATTTAGATCCTGCCAGACTCGTCACAACTCAGCCTTTCCCGATTCCGACGCTTTGGGTGCATGTATTAGGGAGCCATGAGTTGATCGATCGGCTTTCGAAGGTTAATTCCAAGCTTTTTAAATTGCGAAGGAGTCAGACCGGTCACCTTCTTGAATTGCGCCGATAAGTAGGCCACACTGCTATACCCCAGTTTATAGGCGATTTCGCTTAACGTCAGTTCGTTGTAGGAAAGCAGTTCTTTAACTTTCTCCATGCGTTGCAAAATGACGTATTGTTCAATCGTAATCCCCTCTTTCTCGGAAAAAAGTTTACTTAATTGCGAATATTCCTTATTCAGGGTCGCCGGTAGCACTTCCGTAAACACAAAGCGGTTGTCTCCCAGCCGATGTACATGGTCGATGACGATGGATTTAATTTTTTCGACCAGCTGTTGTTGCTGGTCATCCAACAGTTCAAAACCAATGGCATTCAACTTTTGTTGCAAATTCTGCTGCTGGTCCGGTGTTAGCGGGTCGGCTAAAACAACTTCACCAAGCCTGACATCCAACGGAGTAATGGCCATCGACGTAAATACCTCCGATACTGCCTGTGTGCAACGCGGACAGACCATGTTTTTGATGGCAATCTTCATCTTACAAATTTACGGTTTTTCCGAAAACCAAATGTCCGGTAAATTGTTTGTAAAGTAATTAATTACGAATTAAAGCGATATGAACACCAAGACCAAGGAAATACTGGATGATGTGAAAGAACGGCTGATGGAGGCCAATGACCACCGCAACATTGCGAATTCAGAGCGCGTATTGTCTGTAGCAGCCGGCGCATTTGTGCTGTACACGGGAATTACACGGATGTTTAAGACACCGTTGACTTCGCTAGCCGAGGTGACTTTGGGGGGTGCGCTGATTTTACGGGGGGCAACGGGCTATTGTCCGGTGAAGGATTCAGTATGTCCAGATCGGGATATAACCATCGTCGAGCGAATCGTCGAAGAATAGGGGCAGTTTTGGCCAATCGGCATTTTTGCCCGATATTGGTGGCTGAATATGAATCCGAATACCACCTCGCGTATTTTTTCCGGTTCCCTTTGGGGTATTCTAGCCAAAATTCTTGATGCTTTAGCCAAGTTCATTACGATTCCCATGCTCGTGGGTTTCTATGGTAAGGCTGATTATGGATTGATTGCTTTGGCATTTTCACTCAATGCATACTTAAGGCTGATGGATTTGGGATTCAATGTAGGGGCTGTGCGATATTTTTCCATGTGGACGGCTGCATCTGAATGGGGCAAAATCGGAAACGTATCCCGGTCGAGTATCGTCTTCTATGGTGTGGTCGGTTTGCTCAATGCGATCGTCTTCCTTTTCATGTCCGCATATGGCGCCCAGTTGTTCAACCTTACCGATGCACAAGAGCCGCTTTATCGGCAGATCATGTATATTCTCGCTTTTTCTACGGTGTTGAGCTGGCTATCCAGCGTAGTCATCCAACTGCTGAGTGCCAAGGATGAATTGGGATATGTCAATCGGATAACAGTGATCAGCAGCGTGCTGAATTTCGTGGTTGCTTTGTTAGCTATTCAGTTGCAGTGGTCATTGATTGTGTATTTTATAGGATATACGTTGACGACCCTGATTCCTATACCGTTTTATATTGCTCGGTTGCGGGTATTTCCCATCTCCCGCGGCACCCTGTTGGCGCCCCGATGGCATGGAAGTGCTTTCCGCGAAATATTGAATTATAGCTTGGCTATATTTGTTATGGGGTTGTTTCAGCTGACGGCAAACAACTTGCGCCCCTTGTTACTGGGTAAATTTGCCGATGGCATGGAGGTACTTACCGACTATCGGGTGATCCAGACCATTGCCATGCTTATTGTGGCGTTCGGGGGGGTGTTTATGCAGGTATTACTGCCTTCTGCTTCGAAAGCCTATGCCGAAGGTAACCAGCAACGGATCGAGCGGATGATATTTGAGGCAACGAAGTACATTTCGATTTTCCTGGCATTCGTGGTGTTTGCGCTGATTCTGAATGCCGATGAAATTCTGCGCCTGTACATGGGAGCTGGATACAGCAACCTATCCCTGTGGTTGTCGCTTTGGTTGCTCACGGTGTTGCTTTCCATGCACAATACGCCCGTGGCAAGCTTGGTGCTCTCTACGGGAAAAACCAGATTTCTGGTTTATTCCTCTGCGGTGGCATGCATCGTCTCGCTTCCCATTACGGTTATCTTCGCTGATACCTTGCAGGTGGGAGCGGCCGTAATCGGATATTTGGCGTATATGGTGCTCCAGATCGGTTTTTTTTATAGCTATTACATACCGAAAGTGCTCAAGCTGGATGGATTCCGACTGTTCACTCGCGCATTCCTGCCCGCGGTAGCTGGCGGGGTATTGGCGCTCTTCATAGGTAGGTATGCAGGACAAGCACTGCCGATTACCGGTGGATATGGCATGGTTATCGCCAATTCGGTTATATTCGGATTGATATACGTGCTGTATCTGTTCGTATTTGTTGTGCGGCGAGTCGATATCCGTTATCTAAAGGAAACACTTATGAGGAAAGGAAAGGGCAATGCCTAAATTTTCGGTCTGTATTCCGGCATACAAAAGCCGTTTCCTGGCAGAATGCATACAGAGCATCCTCGCGCAGTCGATCGGCGATTTTGAACTGATTGTGTTGAACGACTGTTCGCCGGAGCCGGTAAGCCAGCTTGTAGGCTCCTTTGACGATGTCCGTATCCGGTATTATGAAAACGAACACAATGTCGGGGCCGTGCGGCTCACCGACAATTGGAATAAATGCGCTGCGCTGGCACAGGGCGAATATTTGGTGATGATGGGAGATGATGATCGTATGGAAGTTGACTATCTGGAAGAATTTACGCGATTGATGGACGACTACCCGGGTCTGGACGTGTATCATTGCCGGAGTATGGTCATTGACGACGAAGGCCGGCCCTTAGCGCTTACTCCCGCTGGCCCTTCGTACGAGCGGGTGTGCGATCATATCTGGCATCGTCTCAATCAATGGCGATCCCAGTACATCTCTGATTTTGTATACCGCACAGCGGCTCTGCGTAGTAGGGGCGGATTTTATCCATTGCCCCTGGCGTGGGGATCGGACGATGTGACGGCCTATCTTGCCTGCGCCGATAAGGGCATCGCGCATACGAATAAACCTGTATTCAACTATCGGAGCAACGGTCTTTCGATCACGTCTTCGGGCAATGACCTGGAGAAGATGCGCGCCAACATGCAGTATGCGCGATGGTTGCGCGGTTTTTTGGAGAACTATGTTCCTCATGAATCGGAAAAGGTAGTTTACAATACCTTATCGGGTCAACAGGAGCAGCTCATGCGGCGCCGTAAGCGGTATACCATGACCTTGTCCATGCGTTCAAACAGAACGGCCAAATTTTGGATGTGGTACCGGCACCGTAGGGAGTTTGGACTCAGCTTCAGGGATATTGTTGCGTCTGCCGTCAAATCGCGTGAACAAAGAAAAAGATGGTCGAATTAGCAACTCCGATGGACATTGTTTTCAATCCGCCTGTCAATGAGGAAAATCAATACATTCAAGTATTGGTCGGGGAGCTTCGTGCGAAAGGGTACCGCATCCATCCATTGGATACGATTTTTTCAAGTCGGAAGCATTTTAACTCCATCCGATTGGTTCACCTTAATTGGTTTGAAAATATTGACGACAGCGGTTTTTTTGTAGCCTTGCGGAGCTTTGTGCGTAAGCTAGCGGTGCTGACGGTGATTCACTGGAGTGGAAAGCCCCTGATTTGGACATTGCACAATCGGGTGTCGCACGAAAAAGGGTTGACATTTTTCAGCCGGACGATTACCCGGTTATTAATACGTTGGTCACACCGCATTGTGATTCACAGCGGGCAATCCGAAGAGGTCCTTGCGTCATACGGTACAAAAGCATTGCAGAAAGCGGTTTATGTTCCACATCCGCACTTCATGGGTGTATACGGGGAAGTGTGTAGTGCGCCTGGATATAACAGTGGAAATAACGAACGGTTGGAACTGCTTTTCACGGGGATGGTAAAGCCCTATAAAAACCTGGAGCTGCTTATTGACGTAGTTCGTACATTCGGCGACCGTGTGCGACTGACGATCGCCGGGAAAGCCTTGGACGATGCCTACCGAACAGAAATTTCCAACCTTGCGCAGCGTGCACGCAATGTGGTATGGCTGCCTTATTTCGTCCCCGATGGGGAAGTGGCCACCCTGCTTGCCGGAGCTGATGTGATTGTGCTGCCGTATGATCTGTCGAGCAGCCTTAATTCAGGTACCGTTCTTTTGGCTTTTTCCTATAAAAAAACAGTAATTTGTCCTGAAATCGGTACGATTTCCGATATGGGATCGCATAGGAACGATACGTTTCACTATCGGTATAAGACCGGCGAGGAGCATCGTGCTGCGTTGACAGAACAGATTGCGCGGGCGGTGACGTTGAAACAACGTGACCCTGCTACGTTGACAACGATGGGAGATCAGTTGTATGCCTATGTTGCCGATGTGCACGATCAGGAAAAAGCGGGAACAATGCTGGATAATGTATACAAACAGCTATTGGCAGAGGGGAGGGTGCAGGAATGAAGATTTTATATATCAATGCCCTGTATGCACCGTATGTAGCCGGTGGTGCCGAGATCTCCCTCAAACTCATTGTGGAAGGCATGCAGGCTAAGGGGCATGAAGTCGCCGTATTAAGTATGGTGCCGGAACCGGGCCTGCACGTTGATTGGGTAGATGGTGTAAAAGTATACCGTGCCGGTCTACGGAATGGGTACTGGCCGTTTGCCAAAGATCGCCCATCGAAGTTCCGCAGGTTTCTCTGGCACCTACGCGATGCGTACAATCCGGCTATGCGCCGTTACGTACGCGAGGTACTCCAGCAGGAAAAGCCAACCGTAGTGTCGTGCCATAATCTGGTGGGTTGGTCCATCTCCGCTTGGGATGAAATTCACCGCGCCGGTATTCCGATTGTACAGGTATTGCATGACATGTACCTGCTAAGTCCGGATAGTACCCTGTTTAATCAAGAGCAGGTTGGCCTAGCACAGGATCTCACGAGGAGGCTGTTACGCCGCAGACATAAACGCGAATCCAATAGTGTGAAAGCGGTGGTGGGCATCAGCCGTAGCGTGTTGGAACGATTCATCACACAGGGCTATTTCCGGAATGTTCGCCAATATGTGGTGCACAACGCGCGGGATATCCCTGCTATAAACCAGCCGCGGCTGCGGAAAGAAGGGCAATCGCTGACAGTGGGTTACATCGGGACGCTTTCTGCCGCGAAGGGAGTTGAATGGCTCATCCGTCAATTTAAAGCTTCGGGCATCGAAGGACGGCTGCATATCGCCGGACGCGGAAAGGAGGACGATCTGGCCCATTTCCGGCAATTAGCCGGAAATGATGAACGTATCCATTTTGTCGGCTATGTGAATTCAAGTGATTTTTATGCAACGGTTGACGTACTGGTCGTTCCATCTATCTGGGAAGAACCGCTGGGCATGGTGGCCGTGGAAGGTTTGGCAGCTAATTTGCCGGTAATCGCCAGCAACCGGGGCGGGTTGCGGGAGACTGTCGCCGATGGGGTGAACGGAATCCTATGCGATCCCGACCGGCCGGATTCCCTTGGCGATGCACTCATTACCTTGTGGCGTGATGTGGCATTATATAATCGGCTGGCAACGGGAGCGAGATCTTCCATAGGCGAATACCTCAGTGTGGAACGCATGATAACGGAATATGAACGAGTGCTGCAAACAATGACAATGGATGATGCGGATGCGTGACAACTTGGTAAGCCGTAGGGCCACTTTCTGCGAGGCGTTATTTTGCCTCGCATTGGTAGCTGTTTTCCTGCCTGTCAAAATTTATCCGCTCGTATTTTTGCTGGCATTGCTGGGTTACTTTTGGGATACGCCGGTTCTGCTCCGGCATTATTGGGTGTGGTCTCTGGGCGTGTTTACGGGGTATGCTTCGCTTGTGTTTTTGATCAACTTACCGGAAGAGGGAAGGGAAGCAACGAATTTCCTTAAATTGCCGATCAATTTCTGTTATTTATATTTCGCTGTCGGCTGGTTGGCCCAGCGGGATAACACCCGCCTGCTGCGATGGGTGGATGTGACGCTGCATCTCGTGCTGGGACTTACCTTGCTGCAATTACTGCTGTATCACCAGGTAGCCGGGTTCCGGTGGTTGGGAGGTGCGCCGAGTTCGGCACATGGCAGTGCGTTATATCAGGCTTCTCATTACTTTTGGGGACTGGACGATAAGAATATGTTCGGTGCACGCATTGCGCTGCTGGGGTTTGTCTATGTATTACTGCCGGTTGTGCAGAAACAGAAACTGGTGTGGTGGCGTATCGGATTGGTATGGGGGTTGGCATGGCTATCATTGTCGCGCACGCCGATGGTGGCCCTGCTTCTCGGGATTTTCTGCCTCCTGTGGGCGGGAACAACGGTCCGTTGGCGCGTGGTGCTGGGGGCGCTGGCGTTGCTAGCCATTCCGTTTGTGGCGGAAAAGGTGGTACGCGTAGATACCCTAATGGCATCCAACGATGGAATGGGCGTTCGACTGGTGTATTGGAAAGCATTCTTTCAGCATTTTACCGCCATTTCTCCATTGGGCAATGGCTTTATGAGCGGGGGTGATTTTCTTGGCCGCTACGCGGATTTTTACCATGGCGAACCGCACATCCATAATACATTTTTCAATTGTTACCTTGATTTTGGTATCATTGGATTGGCATCTTATGCATTGTTCCTGTTTTATTTTTACCGATTCTGTATGGAAAAGCGGAAAAACCACGGCTTTTGGTGGGTGGCTTTCCTGCCGTTACTGGCCATTTTAATGATTTTATATTCGGGTTATGACAACGATATCGTCCTGTACCTGATATTGGTATTCCTGCTGGGAAGCAGTTATCCGGTAGGCGTGGATCGTTTACGGTGGAGGATCGGCATATGAACCTGCGTGTATTGATAGACGACAGATGGGCAGGCGATACCGGTATCGGTAAACTGTACAACGAGGTGATGGCGCGGATGCCCAGCCATATTTCACCAGCCTTCATACCAAGCGATATGGGGCTAGGAAACCTGCTGACACCGTGGATGCTGGCCCGTGAAATCCGGAAAAGCGATGCCGATGTGTTTTACAGCCCTTCGTTTATGCCTCCGCTTTACAGCCGCATTCCGTTTGTATTTACCATCCACGACTTGATGCACCTTTTTTATTATACGTCCTGGCATCGCCTGTATTACCAACAGGTGATTGCCCGGTTGGCGGCGAAGGCGCAACAGCTGATCACGGTGTCGCATTTCAGCAAAAAACAGCTGATTGAACTGCTCGGCGTCGATGAACAGCTGATCACGGTCATTTATAACGGCGTGGACGCGATATACCGGAAAAATACCGAGGCATTTCAATCGGAAGCACCGTATTTTCTGTATGTAGGCAATCGGCGTAAAAACAAGAACATTCCGGCTATGCTTACGGCTTTTGCCCGCGCTGACATCCCGCCGGAATTTTTGTTTTTTCTTTCCGGTCACGGCGATGAAAGGCTATGTGCGCTGATTGCCCAACTGGGTATCGAAAGAAGGGTCCGTTTTTTGGGACGGATTCCCGAAGCCGAGTTACCCAAATTATATAAGGGAGCATACGCAACGCTCTTCGTGTCGCTTATGGAAGGTTTTGGACTGCCGGTTATCGAATCCATGGCATCCGGTACACCGGTGTTGACTTCCACGGCCGGCTCACTGCCGGAGATTGCAGACGATGCCGCGCTATGTGTAGATCCGCACGATGTGGAGGCGATCAAAGCCGGCATAGAAACATTGGTAAACGACGGCGACCGCTACCGGGAATTTCAGCAGCGAGGCGTACAGCGGTCTGCACAATTTACCTGGGACCGTACCGCTACGGATACATGGAACGTGATAACGGATAAACATCGGAAGCTATGAAGTGGACTAATTTACGTGGGATCATCTGGATAGGAGGGAGCTTGCTGGCGCTTGCCTGTGGTGTTCGGGTAAACCACCCTGCGGGAGCTGAGACGACGGGACGCCGCATCAATGTGAAGGAATACGGCGCCACGGGCGATGGCAAGACCGACGATAGCCGGTTCATCCAGGCGGCGTTGGACAGCGCCTCCATAGGGGATACGGTATACCTGCCGAAAGGAACCTATTTGGTACATACCATCCGCTTGGTTTCCAATGTGCACTTGGTGTCCGATGGTTTGCTAAAGCAACCCGACGAGCTGTCGGCACAATTTGCCGTGGAAAAGCAACACTCGGATGCACCGCTTTTCCGTGCGCACCGGATATCCAATGTATTCCTTTCCTTTCGTGCAGAAACGGCCAACGAGGCTATTTACGCGTCGCAATGCAGCAACCTGACCCTAGCAAACAGCCAATTGACGGGCGACTCCACCAATAATCGTTCTTTTCCGGCCGTATTGTGGTATAGTTGTGCCGCTTCCCGGGTAGTCGGCACTACCATCACCCAATATGGAGGTGCCCGGGAATCGCCCACGACGTATCATCCCGGTACGGCTGTGCGGGTGCTATCGAGTCAGGGCATCACCATTTCCGGCAACCGGTTCCATCACAACGGTGAAAACGGCATTTTCATACACGACAGTGGTGATGTCGAAATCGATGGAAACCACATCCACCACAACGGGATGAGCGGCATTCAGGTAGCCTTCAATACCGCCGAGCGCGTAATGAATTACCGGATTACCAACAATAGGCTGGAATACAACGCCGCCGATGCTGTAGATATCAATAACCGGGCGCATGGGCGGGTGGTGGCCATCAATGCGCTCATTGCAGGTAATTACAGTAAAAGTAATGGTTTTGTGAAGGGTGAATCCACGCCCGATGGATCCGGTATCGGCACACTGATCGGCATTTCGGGGGTGACACTCAGCGGGAACCGGGCATTCGGCAACAATCGGCCGGCACTTTATATAGAAGGGTGTGGAGCGATTACAGCCAACCGGAATATCACCGATGGGGCGTTCGAATTGGTTGGACAGTGGGAACACATACGGATGGAAGGAAATTCCTTTCATACACTGCGCTTGTTGGCCAATGCCGAAGGGCGATTGCTGGATATTAGACACAGTCAGATAGGCAGTATCATGCTACCTAACGGCATCCGGGTCGATTCAGTGAGCATCATAGAAAACGAAATCAACAGCGGTCCCATCAATATTAATATGGAAGGGCATCTGAAATTTGAGGGCAACCGCTTGAGAAGTGGGCATGAGTCGGGCGCCCTGCTATTAGTGAAGACAAAGAGCGCTTCGCTACTGGGTAACCATATTTTCAATGCAAAAAATGCGGCGATTACAGTCCGGAAAACGGCACTCAACGTGCGGATAGATAGTAATTTTGTGACATCTGGCGGTACCTGGATCCATGATTTCAAACCCCCGAATATCAAAATCAATAAAAATACGGTCCGGGAACACGCAACCAAGGAAATGCAATGACAAAAGTAAATGTATACATACCCACGTTGAACGGTGGGCAGCATTTTATTGCGTTGCTGGACGCGCTGGCTGCGCAGCATGCGCCGATAACGCAGCACGTCGTGATCGATTCCGGTTCCACTGACGGAACGGTGGAAGCGGCCAGGGCCGAAGGTTTTGAGGTGATGGGATTGGGTGATGCGGGATTTGACCACGGCGGTACACGGCAACGGGCCATCGATGCCTATCCGCAAGCAGATGTCTACATTTTTCTTACGCAAGACGCCATTCCGGCTGATGAATCGGCTCTCACAAACATCATCCGCGTATTTGATGACCCGCAAATCGGAATGGCTTATGGCCGACAGCTTCCCCATAAGGGAGCTACCGTCATGGAGGCCCATGCACGGTTATTCAATTATCCCCCGCAGACCCAGATACGGGGTTTGGCCGATGCCGATACGTATGGCATCAAAACGATTTCCTGCTCCAATTCCTTTGCGGCCTACCGCCGTAGCGCCTTTGAAGGAGTGGGAGGCTTCCCCCGGGGCACCATCATGGGCGAAGATGTCATCGTTGCAGGGAGGCTGTTGTTGGACGGATGGAAAATGGCCTATGTAGGCGACGCCTGCGTTTACCATTCGCATGCCTACAGTCTCCGTGAGGAATTTGAACGGTATTTCGATATCGGTGTATTTCACAACGATAATCGATGGATTTTTGATTCTTTCGGCAAGGCCGATAGTGAAGGGTTCCGGTATGCCCTATCAGAAATCCGGTATGTAGTCCGCCGCAAACCTTGGCTACTTCCCAAAGTCTGTTGTTCGTTTGTGGCAAAATGGCTGGGATATAAACTGGGGCTATCCTACCGATCGCTGCCACTCCGGCTACGTAAAGCTTTTTCGATGTATAAGGCCTATTGGGGTCGGGGGTAAGGCCGCCCCGGCCAAAACCCTAATTTGTGGAATTTTTCCCCACTTCTCAGGTAGTCTTTTATCTTTTATTCACTTTGAATTGTAACTGGAGGCCTAATAGCTGCTTTTTTCGAACATGGCACTTAATTGGTATCTATATCAGCGTTGATTAAGTGTGAATATCATGATTAGAGAAACTCAAATACAGCAGGTGGCCTATAACGTTGATAACAGTTTATACGAATTGATTACGTATCAGCCACCTTTTCGGATAGATCTTCAGGCCGTAAAAAGGAAGTTATTGGTTTATCAGGAAACGATCTTCCTCAAACGTATATTTGATATCGTGTTTTCGACCTTAGTGATTGTTGCCGGACTGCCAATCTATGCATTACTGGCATTGATTACCAAAGTTACGTCACCGGGCCCCATATTTTATAAGCAGGAGCGTATCGGCAAAGACCAAAAGCCGTTTTACATCTATAAGTTTAGAAGTATGCGTGTGGATGCTGAACAGGCCGGTCCGCAATTGGCGTCGGATGATGACCCCCGTATTACGAAATGGGGGAAATTTATGCGCAAAACACACCTTGATGAATTACCCCAATTCTGGAATGTGTTGAAAGGTGATATGGCCATTGTGGGGCCGCGCCCCGAACGCAGGCATTTTATCGATGAGATCAAGGAACGCAAACCGGAATATATGCAGCTGTTCCGGCTTAAACCGGGTATCACGTCCATCGGGCAGGTGCATTATGGATATGCTGAAAATGTTAATCAAATGTGTGAGCGTGTCAATTACGATCTGAATTACCTGGATACGATGAGTTTAAAAACCGATATGGACATTATTCTACAGACGGTGAAAGTAATGGCTCAGGGTAAGGGAAAATAAAATCGGCGGCGCTTGTAACATTCGGTTGCCATGAGCGTCTTCAAAGAATGAATCAAACATCAGGGGAGGCAGCACCCTTCAACCGCTACCAGATTCTGGTAGTGGTTATTTTAGCTTTTACACAATTCACCGTTATCCTCGATTTCATGATTATGTCTCCTTTGGGGGACATTTTGATGAAGTCGATGCGATTGTCTCCTTCGGAATTTGGCTTGGCAGTATCGGCCTATGCGTTTAGCGCGGGCCTTTCTGGTTTTCTTACCGCTGGTTTCTCAGACAGATTCGACCGGAAAAAGCTGTTGTTGTTTTTTTACATTGGTTTTATCGTCGGCACGGTGTTATGCGGTATCGCACATACATATCTATTCTTGGTCGTGGCACGTATCTTCACCGGACTCTTCGGCGGCGTCATCGGTTCCATCTCCATGGCCATCGTAGCGGATTTATTCACGTTGCAGCAACGCGGCCGTGTGATGGGGTTTGTTCAAATGGCGTTTGGTGCCAGTCAGGTGTTGGGCATCCCAATAGGGCTTTATATTGCAAATGGGTGGGGTTGGGAAGCTCCGTTTTTGATGGTGGCGGTACTCAGCGTACTGATTGCCGGAATGGTCACGTTTTATCTGAAACCCGTTAACGCCCACTTGGGTGTTAAAAGTGAAAAATCGGCTTTTGGTCACCTGCTTCATACCTTGGCGCAGCGCCATTACCGCATTGGTTTCCTCTCTACTGCATTACTTTCGGTAGGTGGATTCATGATGATGCCCTTCGGCAGTGCATTTGCCATCAACAACCTACATATTACCGAGCAGCAGCTCCCCATCCTGTTTATGGTTTCGGGGTTGGCCACGTTGGTGATTATGCCCTTTATCGGGCGTTTCAGCGACCGGATAGATAAGTACAAGCTGTTTGTCATCGCGTCGTTGTGGCTAATGATCATGTGCATTTGGTATACGAACCTTTCCGTCACGCCTTTATGGGCGGCCATTGCGCTTAATGTCATGCTCATGGCGGGTGTAACGAGCCGCATGGTGCCTTCTTCCGCATTGGTGAGTGCAGTGCCCGAATTGAAAGATCGGGGAGCATTTATGAGCATTAATGCATCGTTACAACAAGTAGCCGGAGGTATTGCTGCGGCGCTGGCTGGTAAGATTGTTGTCCAGCAGACCAATTTCAGTCCGCTTGAGCACTACGACGTGGTTGGCTATGCGGTGGTAGTAATTTCTGTTGTTAGTCTGTTGATGATGTATCGGGTAGATCGGCTGGTAAAAGCGCGGACAGAAGCAAATTATAAAGCAAAAATGTCTGTTGTTGAGGAAAGTTAAAATTCTTGAGTCAACGATGTATTTGATTTCGAAATTTTGAATATCTTTGCGTCCCCGTTCCCGTAGTTCAATGGATAGAATTTCAGATTCCGGTTCTGAAGATAGGGGTTCGAATCCCTTCGGGAACACAAGAAAGCACCTTAACGAGGTGCTTTTGTGTTTTCAAGGGATGAGGACGAAGCGATGGCCGGGGTTCGAACTATTTCGCTGCCGGTAAGTGTTTCAGCTACAATTTATAAGCGGTGTCGCTCTTGGATTCGCTGAGTACAAAGAAACTCTGTACAGTGCTGATGTTGGGCAGGGTAGCCAGTCGGTTGCGTAAAAAGCGGTTATAGGTTTCCATGTCCTTAATAGCGATGCGGAGGATGAAATCGTATGCACCGGTCATTTGCATACATTCCAGTACCTCATCAAATTCGGATACTTCGCGTTCAAACGTTCCAAGCGTTTCGGCGGTGTGTGAAGTGAGTAGTACATGTGAGAAAGCCATCAGGCTTCTATCTACTTTTTTTCGGTCGAGGATTGCCACGATACGGCTGATATAGCCCTGCTCTTTCAACCGACGTCGCCGCTCCTGGATGGCCGCTACCGACCGATTGAGCTGTAACGATAATTCTTTGTTGGATAATGTGGCATCTCGCTGGAGAAGGTTCAACAATTGGATGTCAATATCATCAAGTTGTGTCATAAGTACGGATGGTAAAAAAACGACATAACGATTTATAAGGGAACAATAGTAGCAAAAAAATGGTGAATGCTGATTTTTTCCGTTAAAAAAACGGAAATAACTTGTTCCCATTGTGTCTTTGGTAAAACCAGCGCAACTTTGCAGTCCGCACTAATGGCTGCATCATGAAGCGGATGAAGATTTGATGAAGATTGTTTTGTGTGTTTGTAAACGTCCCCATCCGTAATTGTAGGGTGGGGACGTTCTTACAGAATAGAACAGCTGGGATTAAACGTTAAACCGGAAATGCATGATATCCCCATCCTGCACAAGGTAGGTTTTACCCTCCACCCCCAGCTTGCCCGCCTCTTTCACAGCGGCCTCCGAGCCGTAGTTAATGAAATCTTCGTACTTGATAACTTCAGCGCGGATAAAACCCTTTTCAAAGTCGGTGTGAATTACCCCTGCAGCCTGAGGAGCGGTAAAGCCATTTTCAATCGTCCAGGCGCGTACTTCCTGCACACCTGCGGTGAAGTAGGTTGCCAGGTTCAACAGTCTATAGGCCGCACGGATGAGCTTGTTGACACCCGATTCGGTCAGGCCGAGATCTTCCAGGAAAAGTTGCCGTTCGTCGTAGCTGTCCAACTGGGCAATTTCCGATTCAATCTGGGCGGAGATAATCAGTACTTCCGCATTCTCGTCTTTCACAGCTTGCTTCACCTGCGCAACGTAGTCATTACCCGTATTTACCGAACTTTCATCTACATTACAGACATATAATATCGGCTTCACGGTAAGTAGCGACAGGTCACTGATGAAGTCAAAGTCTTCTTCGGATATCGGAGCTGTACGTGCTGATTTACCCGACTCGAGGTGGTTTTTAACCACCGACAGGATTTCATAACTCCGCTTGGCTTCCTTATCACCACCTGTCTTCGCTTGTTTTTCCACTCGTTGAATACGTTTGGTCACCGTATCGAGGTCTTTCAGCTGCAATTCGGTGTCGATGATTTCCTTGTCGCGCACCGGATCCACCGATCCATCAACGTGTACGACATTGCCATCGTCAAAGCAGCGCAACACGTGGATGATCGCGTCTGTATTGCGGATGTTTCCGAGGAATTGATTGCCCAGGCCTTCGCCCTTGCTTGCTCCTTTTACGAGGCCGGCAATGTCCACAATTTCGATGGTATTGGGTACAATTCGCTGCGGCTTTACCAACTCGGCCAGTTTATTCAACCGCTCGTCCGGTACCGTGATCACCCCCACATTGGGTTCAATGGTACAAAATGGGAAATTAGCTGCCTGTGCCTTTGCATTGGAAAGGCAGTTGAATAAAGTGGATTTGCCTACATTGGGTAGGCCGACGATGCCGCACTGTAAAGCCATGAATTGTCTTTTTTTTAAACGGGTGCAAAGATAACAATTAGTACGATATCCGACTACTTTTGCTGCGCTAAGTAAGCTACTAATGAGGCGAGCTCTTGATAGCTCAATGCGTTCGCCAGTCCTTCGGGCATCATGGAGTGTTCCAACTCCTGCCGGCTGGCGATTTCCGATTTTGCAAGGGTCGTGGCCGCACCGGTAATGTTGCGGATCGTCAGCTTATCGGCCGATTCTTCGGTGACAAATCCCACGTAGGCATTCCCACCCTTTGTCTGGATCTGCACCGTTGAGAAGCCCTGCGATATGGAAGCATTCGGCTTCAGGATGGATTCCGCGATTTGCTGGCGATTCATGATGGAGCCAATCTGTCCCATGAAGGGACCTTTCTGGACTTCGCTTCGGTCGATGGCGTGACAGGTTTTACACCCTTGTTGTGCAAAAAGTGCAGCGCCCTGTTTCGGGTCCCCTTTAATTTTATCAAGTGCCAGCATGACGTCCTCGATGGAAGATTCGCCCACCTGTCCTTTTTTATTTTTGAGTTTCTCCAGGTCCACTTGAGGGGCGTCTTCTTTGGGTGGCTGTATTTCGATAATGCCAAATTGATTAATGGCCAAGCGATATCTTGTATTCAGTACTTTAAAGAAATCTTTGTTGTCGCTTCCGGCCTTTTTCCATTGTTCCAGCAAAAACGTCCGGATAACCGGTGTTCCTTCCCATTCTATGCCTTTGTAGTAAGGACCGTGGGTATCAGGTCGGGTGCTCCACCACCACGATGCATCATACGGAGCTTCTTTATGGTAAATGCGTGCCAGTGTGTTGATAATTTTTACTTGGAGCGCTTCATCCGCTGTGTTTTCGTATGCGGCAATCAACGCCTGCACCACGCGGTGGTCGTGTAAGTAGCGCATTGCCCATAAGGCAAGATCCCGGTTCCCGGTATTCAGCGCTTCGATGCATTCATCCACCGCATTCAGTGCCACAAGGGCCTTTACAGCTAAATGGGGGAGTATAATTTCTGAATTGGGCGTTGCATGAGGCCCTTCAGTCCCCAGATCGGGAGATTTGAACGACGCAGGAACGTTGATTTTCAGCAATGCGGGGATGGCTTCCTTTTTTCCCAAACGCCCGACACCGATAATCGCCGCGGCTTTGACACGTGGAGCGGAAGCTTGCAGTCCCATTAGAAACGGTTCCAACGGCACTTCCGCTGCCCAAGCTTTGCGATCCGCCAATGCCCGGAGGGCGTATTCCTGTAGATCCGTATCGGCAGTGGCCTCCACTAACCGGGAGATTCCATCCTTTCCCGTTAACTGCGCATAGGTGTACAATGCCGCCACGCGCGACTCCATTTCCAGGGAATTGTCTTCCACCAGCTTCCAAACCCGGGAAGCGGCATCGGCGTTGTCGGTTCGGCTAAGAAGCTCGTATTGGGCTGCTAACCGGGCTTTGGCACTTTTCGATTTCAGCAACGCAACGAGCTTCCGGTTTGAAAACTGCTGGATATCGGCAAACGATTCATAATCAAACCCCTTCGGTACCGCCCGCACTACATAACCGATGTCAGGGCTTCCGGAATAGCCGGCTCCGTCCCAAGCCGAAAGATACAGGATTCCCGATGCATCGATGTCTACATCAGTAATCTGCGGCAATTGGATGAATTTTTCCTCTTGCTGGGTGAACGTTGCCTGATCTGCCTGTACCGGATGGCGGTAAAGATAACTACGCCCCCAATCGGCCATCAGCGGCGTGTTATTGTATTCTTCCGGCCAGCGTTCGTCGTTGAGGTATAGGGACCCGGTTCCGGAACCGCCACCCAAGTCGACCAGAGCAGGGATAATTTCCTCAGTGAAATGCTTAAACAAAATGGGATAACCGTATTCGCCCGACTGGATTTGATGCGAAAAGCGAATGTTCCATCCGCCACCATCGTTGGTGTTGTCCCGCGTAAAAATGTTCATGAATGGGTCAATGGCCACGTCGTAAATATTCCGTAGGCCGTGGGTGTACACTTCCATCTCGGTCCCGTCTGGCCGCACCCTTATAATGCCGCCTCCCAGTACGGTTAATTGCTTACCGTCCCGATCCGTTGCGTTGTGGAAACCAAAATCACCTGCTGCGATGTAAATCCAGCCATCTATTCCCATGCGGATACCATTCGTGGCATGGTCGGTGCCCCGTTCAGCAAGGTAAGTCGGGTTGCTGATGTCGGTGATCAAAGGTGTCGGATCGCCATCTGCGACGCCGTCGTTATCACGATCTTCGTAGACAATGAGATCCATATTGGCCGCCTTTTTGGTTTCGTCGGAAAAACGCGTGTGCAGCACGAAGACTTGATTGCCCAGTGCGAGTATTCCTCTTGGGTTGTCTACGCGGGCAAACACCGTGTCGCTATCCATGATACCGTCGCCATTGCAATCGATCAATTTGACAATCGCCCCCTGTCCCATTTCTTTTCCGAGGGAGCCCATCTTGTCAACCCCTACAAAAATATCGCCGGAGGCAGATACGGCAAGGCAAGCTGGGCTGGGTACCAAGTCGGGGCCTGCAAACACTTTAATGTCCAGTTTTTCCGGCCATTCCAGTTTGGCTGCCAGCGAATCGGTCATGGCGACATACCGATCTTCCGTAACTGTCGTACAATTTTTGTTTTCTGAACTGCATGCCGATGCCAAAAATGTGACGGCAAGTATCAACCAATACGAGTATTTCATTTAGTTTTATATCTGTTTGACGCGGTAAATATAAGGATGTCTAACTATTAGCGCCTATATATTGCTTTAAATTATTTTGGATTGCACGTAGGTACGAACGTCCAAACAAATTCAGATGCACCAATAAAGGATAGAGATTCCACAGATCCACCCGTTCCTCCCATCCGTGTTGTAGGGGATACGTCTCATTATACGCATCGTAAAATCGTTCAGAAAACCCGCCGAATAGCTTAGTCATAGCGATATCCACTTCACGATTGCCATAATAAACTGCCGGATCGATGAAAACAGGTGTTCCCAACTGATCCACTAGGTAATTGCCGCTCCATAGATCGCCGTGAAGGAGCGAGGGCGGCTCGCATGGATACAGGTCGGCAAAGCGGGAAAACAAGCGATCGAATTTTTTATGCAGGTCGGTTCCGTCCAAGATCTGATCTGCCATATCCAACTGTTTTTGCAACCGTTGTTCGATGAAAAATTCCGTCCAATCGGAAGAGAACCCATTATTTTGAGGCAATGGACCAATAAAGTTGTCGTGATCCAATCCGTAAGCATCGGCATGTCGACGGTGTAAAGACGCCAGCAGCCTGCCCAATGCTTCTTGTTGGGGAGCGTCGTGTTTGTTGCCGGTGTCGATCCATTCCATGAGCAGGAAGCCTTCGCCCCGCGCATTCCCGACCAGAAAGGTTTTCGGGACATGGGCTGCTCCCAATGGGTTTCGCAATATGTCCAATCCGTTGGATTCTGCCAAAAACATCGATGCGGCCAACGGATCGTTATTTACTTTTACAAAATAGTCGCCGGTTGACGTTTTGATCCGATAAGCCCGGTTAATATCACCGCCTGATACGGACCCAATAGATTGAATGGACGAATGTGGCCGTTCCAGATTTTTCAAAGAGGCTTCCAATGCCTCGTACAAGGACTCCGACAATAACATGGGCGGAAATTACGTATTGCCTACCGGTTTTCCGGTATTATCACCTCTATTTATTTGCGCCTCATCGCGGTATTGCGTGGCGCTTGCCCAGCATAATGAGGCAGACAGTTTGGAACGCTTTGTGTATGTTTCTACCGGTTTTCCGGTAGAAAACGGGCTATCACGCTTATCCGCGCCCGCTGCTGAAGCAGGAAACCGAATTACTCCCGGTAATCGGGTGTGTTGGGAACCAGATTCAGACTTCCGAGCACGTCCAGACAGGCGGCTTTGATGTCGTACGTCTGGTTTTCCATCGCATACGTTGCACGGATGGTTTCGGCAAACGGTTGCCGGTTGTCTAAATAGAGCAAGTAGTTGATGGCCATGAGTGACAGCTGCGCGGTTTCATGTTGGCAATAACGTTTTAAAATCGTGGCGGCTTGCGAATCGTCAAAAGCCTGGAATGCCACCGCCGCGGCGGTGATGGCTACAGGTGGATAGTCGTCGAGCAGGGCATTTGCGATTTCCTTGGCGTAGGGTGCCAGCGCATCCGTGTGTTGCGACCGTAATCCCAGTATGGCCCAATAACGCACGAACTTGTTGGTATCCGCAAGCATATCAACTTGCTTGGCCGCTACGTCCGCACCCCGGAAACCCGCCAACGATGCCGCATCGTAGATTTTTTCCAGTGGGTAATCGGTATGGTTTAAGCGATATTCGTATGCGGTAGTGGAATCCATCAATTGGGTTATTTCATATTCCGGAAGGAACATCGCATCGCGGGAATTGAGCACTTCGTCCCGATGCAGGCCTCGCATCCGCTTTAAAACAGGCGAAAACTCGGGATCGTCTGCCAGATTCGTTGTCTCCCATGGATCATGCTCGAGATCAAACAGAAATTCAGCGGGGCGCTCTTCAAATAAACTTGCTTGCAGGGCATTCAATTTTCCGGCGGCGAGGTCTTTCCGCATCTGCTGCTTGATTTCGCCGATTTCCATGTAGCGGATATAACGGGCTTCGGACATGAAAGGCATAAAATTGCGGGAATACATAAATCTCCCGTCGGTCACCGAGCGGATCATATCGATCCCGTTGTCTGAGCGGTCGGACGACAATGTCAAGTGCGTTGGGACCGGCGACCGGTCATCACCCATCAGTTTCCGTCCTTTCATGTGTTCGGGAACCGGTGCCCCCGCGAGATGCAGCAAAGTAGGAGGCAGGTCCGTAAAATCGATCAGCTCATTTGTCACCACCCCTGCCGTGCCCCAAGGAGATAGGTGCTTATACATTTCGGGAAACCAGATGACAAACGGCACCCGATAACCCAGGTCGATGCCATTGGTTTTCCCTCGGGGAATGCCTTCTCCGTGATCTCCGAAAAAAAAGATGATGGTGCTGTCCTTCAAGCCGTCTTTTTCCAACCGATCCAGCAGTGCAGCAATTTTATTGTCGGTCAATTTAAGGGAATTATATACCCGGGCGAATTGCTTTCGCATGGGTGGACTGTCCAGGTAAAAGGGGGGCATTTCAAACGCATCTTCCCCGATCCGGTCTTCTTCGGGAAGTTGTTGTAAAACGTGCTCCTCGTACCATGAATACGACTCTGTCATCGTACGTGATTGATGTGAATCGTTGAAGTTAAACACCGCGAAGAACGGCTGCCCCGGCGTGCGGTTCCACCATCCGGCTTTTCCGGAACTTTCATCCCACGCCTCGGCAATAAATTGCTTTTCGCCAGCTACATTGTAATCGGTCTTCTGATTATTGGACGTATAATAACCCGCTTCCTGCATGTAGTAAGGAAATCCTTTGATAAAATCCGGAATGGCGTATTTGCTGCGATGGTTCCCCGTTCCGGTTTCGTACGTTTTTACGCCGGTAATGAGCGCCGTGCGACTGGGTGAACAAACTGTTCCCGTTGAAAATGCGTTGGTAAACCGGACGCCATCTTTAGCAAGGTGATCAATCGTAGGGGTGCTCGCTGCAGCATTGCCATAACACCCGATGAATTCGGGTGAAGTGTCTTCAATCGTAATCCAAAGGATGTTGGGTTTCGGGTGTTGGGACTCTTTCGCGGCACATCCGCAGAGGAAAATTAGGGCGGCTAGAAATGTTAAAAACTTGGAGGGTCTCATAAACTAGATTTGGGCAAAGATACAGATAATACGGAAATAGCTGTAATTTTGCCGGATGATTGAACCCGCCATTACCGAATTTTATACCGACCACGCCGAGGACTCCCGGCTGCAGATTGGGCTGGGGCCCCTTGAATTTGAGCGGAATAAGGTATTAATGGGGCGGCACCTGCAGTCCGACAAACTTATTATTGCCGATGTCGGTGGCGGAACGGGGCATTATGCAGCGTGGCTCAGCGGTTTGGGGCACGGGGTCACGCTGATCGATCCTGTGCCGAAACACATCGAACAGGCAAAACGTAAGGCTAAACGTGCAGCCAATTCATTTAATTGCCTGCTAGGTGAAGCCCGTGACCTGCCGTTTGAAGATACATCCATTGACGTGATTATTCTTCACGGACCGCTCTATCACCTGCAAAAGCAGGAAGATCGGTTGTTAGCGTTGAAAGAAGCCCACCGGGTGCTGAAGCCGGGTGGCAAGGTGCTCGGGTTTGCGATTACTCACGCAGCATCGGCCGTTGCAGCCTTGCATAGCAGTATGATACATCAGCCACAGGTTTTTTCCATGTGCCGTTCCGAATTACTTACCGGACAGCATGAGCCACTCGAAGGTGTGCCGGGTATGCTGCCGCGCGCGTACTTCCACCGCCCCAGCCTGCTGGTTGAGGAATTGGAAGCTGTCGGGCTTGTAACAACCGGCCTTTATGCCGTCGAGGGCCTAGCCTGGATGGATGGTCAATTTTTCCAAAGTTGGGCCGACCCGGTGAAGCGGGCACGTCTACTGGAACTGGTCGGTTTGACAGAAACTGACCGCGAACTCTTATGTTTTAGTCCGCATATCATGATTGCGGGTAGAAAAGACTAACACACTTTCTTTCATAATTTGGTTAATTCGTGTTAACCTGTGCGTAACATAGCCGTTCTAATTTCGCGGCGTTGCTTGCATTTGGTGCACTTCAACTGATAACATATGACACTTGCTTATCCGATGGTAAGTAAGAAAAAAATGTTTGCTTAATTCATTCATAGTTAGTAAAATAGCAATGTATATTCGAATGGGAATTATTTGCATCTTTCAGCTGTACGCTGAATTTGAAGTATATTAAATTTAATCTATTCGGCTCTTAGATCAGTTCTGCTCACTATTTAATCTTTTTATATGAAAATCCGACTTTACATGAAGACTTTCCTATTGTACGTAATAGGGATGTTGCTGTGGGTGCCGTTATCCTACGCACAGACAAGAACCGTTCACGGGCGTGTGACCGGCGAGGGGGATGGGACAGGGTTATCCGGTGTAACCGTTACGGTGAAGGGTACGTCTGTATCTACGCAGACCGATTCGGAAGGCCGATACACCATTCAGGTTTCGGGACAGCAAGCGGTGCTTGTTTTTACGTCTATTGGGGCTACAGCGCAAGAAGAAGCCGTAGGTAATCGATCCGTTGTCGACGTTTCCCTAACTGCCAGCAGTGAACTGTTGGAGGAGTTGGTCGTCGTTGGATATGGGAAGCAGAAAAAAGTCAACCTTACGGGAGCCGTGACGGTGGCAGATACTAAAAAATTGGCCAATCGGCCCATTACAACCTCGTCACAGGCGCTGCAGGGGCTAAATGGGCTGTACGTAAATCAAAATACAGCGCAGCCTGGAAACGATCAGGCCACGATCCGTATTCGTGGCGTAGGTACGCTGAACAATAACGACCCGCTGGTATTGGTCGATGGGATTTCTTACCCATTGCTCGATGTTAATCCCAATGAAATCGAAAGTATATCCGTGCTGAAGGACGCCGCCTCTACCGCTGTGTATGGTTCAAGGGCTGCTAATGGCGTCATCCTGATAACTACGAAGGCAGGATCAAGGGGAGAGGGTTATCGCGTTACGTATAACAACTACTTCGGGGCTGAAGATGTGATCAAACTACCGGATGTGGAATGGGATCCCATCAAATTCATGCGTTACAAGAATATTGCACTTGGCAACGAAGGTAAGGCGCCTGAATATACCGAAGCGGAAATTCAGGAATACGAACAGGGAATGGCGGGAGATCCGAACGGTTATATGTATCCGCGTACCAATCCGTATGACATTGCCTTGAAAACGGGTTTTATGCACGAGCACAACGTAACCGTTTCGGGTGGAGGCGATAAACACAACCTCGCCATTACACTTGGTGCGCTGAATCAAGATGGGGTTTTGAAGTATGGCAAATCAAAAGCCTCCAAATATTCCATGGGATTGAATGGCAAAGTGGATGTAACCGATTTTCTTTCCATCGGAGCTAAAATTTCAGGCGTATACCGTAAGTTTGACGAACCGCAGATGACTACCGAAAGCTATTGGCAGAATGCGATATTCCGTACAGTACCTATTTTTCCGGTGTTGATTGAAGATGGCCGGTATGGCAACACCTGGTTGCGTTCCACGGGGTTAAATGCGTGGGCCAATACACTGTCGAGACTGCGTGAGGGTAGCCGCGATTACGTGCGGACTCGCCTGCTGAGTAACGTGTTTGCCGACTTGAAACTGCCCGCCGGGATTACCTACCGTGCTAACGTCGCAGCGAATACATACGATTATGTGCAGCATGTCTTTCAGCCGTACTTAGAAAACGTGAATCCCAAAACGCTCACGCCCGTCATCGTTTCCAATACTGCAATGGGATACCGGCGCTATGAAAAGGAAATTAATTTGACCGGTTTCCATACGCTCGACTGGAATAAGCAGTTCGCTGATAAGCATACTGTATCTGTGTTGCTCGGTAACAGTATTGAAACGTTTTCTTGGGAATATTTCAATGCGCAGAAGGAGGGAGCTATGGATAATGAATTGACGGATCTGGACGTGTTCCTGACCAATCCGACCGTGGCAGGCAACAGCACCAAATCGGCGCTTCTTTCTTATTTTGGTAGACTGAGTTACAACTTCGATGAGCGATACCTCATGGAGGTAAACTTCCGCAGCGACGGGTCGTCGCGGTTTGCAAAAGGACATCGATGGGGATTGTTTCCATCCTTTTCACTCGGGTGGCGGATAGATCGTGAGCGCTTTATGCAGGATGTTACCTGGATTACAGTATTGAAACCTCGCTTTTCATGGGGCAAAATCGGTAATCAGGAAATTGGCGTCGGGCAAAATGGCCTCTGGCGGTATATCAACGCAGTGGGGTTAGGCCAAAACTATTCGTTCGGTACCACGGAGGCGATAGGTGCCGCCACTACCGCAGCAGCCGACCCCAACCTGAGCTGGGAAACTACTACCATGTCCAATCTGGGACTGGATATTACGACCTTTGAGGGTAAATTGAACACCACGATTGAGTGGTACAATAAAATGACGGATGGGATTCTGCGTCCGGTCAACTTTGCTTCCCAAGTAGGTGATCTCACCGGGCCTACGACGAACGTCGGGTCCATGCGCAACCGTGGGATGGAAGTGTTGATGAATTACCAGGATCAGTTCGGTCAGCTGTCTTTTGAGGTAGAAGGCAGTTTTGCCTACAACAAAAATGAAGTTACGAACCTGAATGGTCAGGAGATTATTTCCGGGCGTTACATCACCGCAGAGGGTTATCCCGTTCAATCCTATTATATTTACGAGACGGAAGGGATTTTTCAATCGGACGAAGAGGTAGCAAACCACGCGTTTCAGAATGCGGCTACCAAGGCTGGATTCCTGAAATATAAAGATCAAAACGGCGATAACGTAATTGATGCGAAAGACCGGAAGATTTTTGCTGGGGTAGTGCCAGAATACACCTATTCTTTTCATTTGGGGATGGGATACAGGGGGGTCCAGCTGAATGCATTTTTTCAGGGCGTAGGCAAAGTATTTACCTATCCACAGCATAATGTCAGCTATCCTTATTACAATGGCGCAGGTGTTACCAAGGAATGGGAAACAGACGCATGGACACCCGAGAATCCCAACGCACGCCTACCTATTTTGACGACGAGTACTGGAAATACGCTGAACTTTGTGAACTCCAATTTCTGGCTTCAGGATGCATCTTACCTGCGGCTGAAGAACCTGCAGCTGGGGTATACCTTCCCAGCCGCCATTGTTCAGAAGATCGCCCTGCGGGATCTTAGACTGTTCGTCAATGCACAAAATCTGTTAACTTTTACCAAAATGAAGAATTGGGATCCGGAAAAGGACCTGACGCAGGATAACATTTTCGCCTACCCGCAGGTGAGAACCTATTCTGCGGGGATAAACGTTACCTTTTAAAACTGAACGAACATGAAATACTACGCTATATTATTGATGACTGCAAGTAGCCTTGCGCTTTTGTCGGGATGCGAAAGCCTTTTGGATACCTACCCTGAAAATCGGTACACCGAAGATACATTCTGGAAAACGGAGACCCAGGCAGATGCCGGTCTTACGGCGTGCTATACCTCGCTACGCCGCGAAGGAATTTACGGCGGTGGAGCTTGGGCTACTCCCTTGTGGGAAGAAACGGCTACACCCAATGCAACGGACTACAACAGTGCTTCTGGCTTTTTCCGTATTGCTGAAGGTATACATGATGGCTCCAACAGCGGGATTATCAACAATCGATGGGCACATGCCTACGAAGGGATAGGCCGATGCAATACATACCTTGCCAAAGTAGGGAACATCCCCATGGGCGAAACCAAAAAAAGCCAGGGTATTGCAGAAGCAAAATTCTTACGGGCGCTTTTCTATAGCATGCTGGTCAATTATTACGGCGATGCACCGTTGATTCTTGAACCGCCTGTTGCCGAACACAATACCTTGCCCCGGACACCGAAAGATCAGGTCTTCGCACAAATTATGAAAGATCTGGATGAAGCGGCGGAAGTATTGGGAGAAAATGCCACCCAGACTGGAAGGGCCACCAAAGGCGCCTGCTATGCATTGAAAGCCCGGCAGTACCTGTACCATGGGTTTTATGCAGAAGCTGCTGCTGCCGCCCAACAGGTAATCGATTTGGGTAAATACAGCATATTTCCCGATTATCGGGGATTATTCATGCCTGAAAATGAAAACAACGATGAAGTGATCTTTGATGTGCAGTATCTTTTCCCCAATTATTGCCATTCCTTCGACCTCATCCGCAGGCAGTTCGATACGAGCGCACCGCTTCGTGGCCTAATCGATGCCTACCTGATGGACGATGGTTCGTCCATTGACGATTCACCACGGTACGACGAGAGTACCTATTGGGAAAATCGGGATCCGCGGTTCGCCATGACATTGGTGTGGCCGGGATCTCAGTATCGGGGGACAATGGTAACCAATACTACTTTTGCACAAACAGGGTATACGTTCAAGAAATACAGTATCTACGACACAGATAACGCGAACAACGGTGTCATAAAAAACAGTAACCAATCGGATATCAATTACATTGTGTTGCGGTATGCCGATGTATTGCTGATGTATGCCGAGGCAAAAACCGAACTCAATCAGATCGACGAAAGTGTCTATGAAGCCATTAATGCGGTCCGTGGCCGGGCCAATGTGAACATGCCGGCCATCCAGCATACGAATCCGGCTGATGTAGCCAATTTCGTAGCCCTGAATGACCAAAGCCGGATGCGAGAAGTGATTCGCCACGAGCGGCGGATCGAGTTTGCAGGAGAGGGATATTATTACATGGATATCCTTCGTTGGCGGACTGCCGAGGTCGTATTAAACGGCCCGATCTACAAACACGATTATACCCAGAAACTGGTCAGGAAATTCAATAAGGACCGGGATTACCTGTGGCCGGTTCCAGACTATGAAATACAGGAAAATCCAGCTTTGGAGCCGAACAATCCGGGCTGGTAATAAAAATAATCCGGAAGTAAAGCGGAATGTTCAGCGAAGTTGGGCATTCCGCTTTTCAATTTATTTAAACTACGCTGGAAGCGTATACTGTGTTTTCAGGTTATTCGTGCAACACTTTTTTATATTCCGAAAAACAAAAAAACCTGATAATCAATTGATTATCAGGTTTTTTTAGTACCCAGGGCCGGGATCGAACCGGCATGGGTCGCCCCACTGGTGTTTGAGACCAGCGCGTCTACCAATTCCGCCACCTGGGCATATGTTAATGTACAATCCCTTATTCGGGGATGCAAATGTATTTATTAATCCGTATTCCGCAAAATGTTTTTTGAATTTCTCGCCCGGTCTGCAACGTAACCCTAAATTGTCACAATTGCCCCTCCCAATTGGCGCATTCTCCCATTCACCTTTGTCGCTGCATATGCTATCTTTGTTTATCACAAAGCAAGAAAAATAACATTCATATTTCAAAACAATCGTCATGAAATTCAATCCTTATTTAAACTTTGATGGCAACGCAGAAGAAGCGTTCCGCTTTTATCAGTCCGTTTTTGGTGGAGAGTTATTCGTGCAACGGATGGGCGATGCGCCTGGGTCGGAAAACCTGCCGGACGACGAGAAAAATCGTGCCATGCACGTGTCTATTCCAGTAGGAGAGGGCCAATCTCTCATGGCATCGGATTGCGTGCCATCTGCGGGACATGTGTTGAACGTGGGCAATAACAATTACATATCCATCACACCTGACAGCCGAGAAGAAGCGGATAGGCTGTTCAATGGACTATCTGCAGGAGGTAACGTCGAGGTACCCATGGAAGACCAGTTTTGGGGTGATTATTTCGGCTCATTTAAGGATAAATTTGGCGTATACTGGATGATCAATTTCCCAAGTAATTCGAAATAAACTTATAGCCTAATCTGTCGCGGGCTCGGGATGGGTTAGGCGTTTATGCGTTACGCGGATACGTTGATATACAAAAACTGTCGCAAAGCATAGTCCGGTAATAACCGCCATGCACCCGGCAATGGATGCATTGAGCCAATAAGCCATCCAGTAACCCACAACCGAAATAACGATACCCAATGCTGCGGTGATTGCCAGCATTTGCTTGAGATCATGCGTCATAAGATATGCGGTAGCGGGCGGGCCAATGAGGAAAGCGATGACCAGTATCGCGCCGACGGATTCAAAAGAGCTGACTGTTGTGAGTGATACAGCAGCCATCAGCAAATAATGCCAAAGCGCCGTGGAGATACCAAGCGCCGACGCAAAGGCAGGGTCAAAAGAGGTTAATTTCAGCTCTTTGTACCCAAACTTAATGAACAGTATCACAATAAGCAGCACGGCCGAAAGGATATATATGGGACGCGGTCCTAAAATCGTTCCGCCGGGTGTAACCCACAGATCAATGGGTACGTACGCGATTTCCCCATACAGCACACAATCCTGATCTAGATCTATCTTTCCGGCAAAGACACTGATCAGAATGATCCCGATGGCAAAAAGAAACGTGAAGGTAACACCGATGGCAGCATCTGTCTGTAAATTTGCCCGCCGATGAAAGTATTCAATGAGAAACGTGGCCAATAATCCGGTAGCTCCCGCGCCCAACAACATGGGCAGCGTTTCACGGCTTCCGCTGAGTAAAAATGCGATCACAATTCCTGGTAATACGGCGTGGCTGATCGCATCGCCTACCATGCTCATTTTGCGGAGAATCAGGAAACATCCGAGCAATCCGCAGGTAACGGCGACCAAGGCACCCGTTAATATGATCCAAAATGCTATCATGGTAAATCCCTATTCATTCTTCAAATTTTTGGTATCTCCGTATTGTGTGGGTCCTTCTTGGGATAGCCCAGTTGATGCTCAAGCTCACGTTCCAGCTCCGGTGTTAGGATGTGCTCGATCGTCTCGGCATCGTCGTGCACATGATCGGCAGCAATATCCATGTACTGGGTTAGGTACAACTCCCATAGACGATGCAGTCGGACCACCCTGGCGGCTTTTTGGTAACCCACATCCGTCAATGCCCATTGTTGGCCATGCGCAATCAGCAATTGCTTGGTGGCCAAACGACGCAGGGTGGTTTTGAGTAATGTTTCATTAACCTGGCGTGTATGAATCAATTCGGATAGGTCTCTTTTTCCTTTGAAATGGCTATTCCGTTCGCCCAAATGATAGAACATCTTTAAGGTGTTTTCTTCGGCGATGATCCGTTGGTTTTTGCGTTGGGTGTACAGCTTGGGAACGATTCCCTTTTTGGGCGCGAAAAAGAAGGAAACAAACGCGATGATCGATGAAACGACAACCATCCACGGACCTGTAGGCATGGCAGGTGCGGTATACGAGATATAGGCGCCTGCTAATCCAGCAAATACGCCGAATGCAACCGCGATTGCGACCATCCGCCGAATGTTATCGGTCCAATACCTCGCCGCGGCTCCGGGGGTAACCAGCATAGCTGCCATCAAGACCACACCCACTGCCGTAATACCCGTAACCACCGCTAGCACTGTCAGACTGGTGAGTAGCAGGTCGAGTTTTCGTACCGGATAGCCCAATGCCTCGGCATACGGCCGGTCAAACGCCACCAATGCAAATGCCTTGAAAAACAAACCCACTGCAACAAGCAGTACCGCGGCCAAGACACTGAAGATCACCAAATCCGTGCCGATCAGGGTAGCTGCCTTGCCAAAGATGAAATGATCCAAACCGCTCTGTGCGGCATTGCCGGATTGCTGAATGTAGGTCATCATCACCATGCCGGCACCGAAAAATACCGACAACACCAACCCAATGGCGGCATCTTTCTTTAATTTGGATTTCGTAGCAATGTAATCGATTGTAATCAGCGCAAGCCACCCGGTTATGAATGCACCGACAAGCATGAATGCCGTGTTTTTGCTTCCCGAAAACAGAAAGGCCGCACAGATACCCGGCAAGACAGCGTGTGATACCGCATCGCCCACGAGTGCTTTCTTTTGAAGCAGGATAAAAACACCCACCATTGCCGCACTGGCCGACAGTAGGACATTGCCCAACACGACATACCGGACATTGGGATCGGTAAAGGAGAAGAAATCGATGAAATGCTGCATAAGAATTCTTCCGTTTAGTTTTCCCGGCTGGGAAACGCCCGTTTTTCCATCACATCGCCCACCTGCGACAGCAAATTTAGTCGACCTCCGTATGCTTGCTGGACCATTTCTTCGGTAAAAACCTGCTCGGTGGGGCCGGCGGCAACTAGGTGCATGTTCAGTAGGATAATCCAGTCAAAGTAGGAGCGCGCCGACTGGAGATCGTGGTGTACTACTACAATGGTCTTGTCGGCCGCGGCCATCTCCCGCAATAATCCAATGATTGCCTGTTCGGTAGCAGCATCTACCCCGGCGAAAGGTTCGTCCATAAAATAAATGTCGGCTTCTTGCGCCAACGCCCGGGCAAGGAATACCCGTTGCTGCTGTCCGCCCGATAATTGTGAAATCTGGCGTTTGGCAAAAGCCGACATGCCTACTTTGTCAAGACATTCAAGGGCAATCGACCTATCGCGCGCTCCGGTATTGCGTAGGAGCCCAACTTTCCCATAGCGACCCATCAATACAACATCCAACACAGAAACTGGAAAATCCCAATCGACCGACTCTCGCTGAGGTACATAGCTGACGCGCTGCCTGATCTCTTCAAGTGGGCGTCCGAATAGCTTGATAAAACCGCTGGAAGGGGGAATCAGCCCCATGATCGTTTTTAGCAATGTGGATTTACCCGCACCGTTCGGTCCGACTATACCGGCAATACTGCCAGACGGGAGCGTAAAATCGATTCCCCATAATACGGGCTTTCGCGAATAACTTACCGTAAGGTCGTGCACTTCCAAAATGGGTTCTTGCGTGTGTATAATCATATGGTGTCTCCCCCTAAAGCTTTCACGATGGTATTCACATTGTATTTCACCATGCCGATGTAGGTACCCTCCGGCGTGTCGGGAGCTCCCATGGCATCTGAAAAAAGATTTCCGCCTATTTGAACCCGTCCTCCCCGTTGATGCACCCCTGCCAGCACCGCTTTCAGCGACCTGTCTGATACCGAACTCTCGACAAACACAGCGGGTATTTGATGGGTCACGATGAAGTCGACTAAATTGGATACGTCCTGAAGCCCGAACTCGGAAAGCGTTGAGATCCCCTGCAACCCTCGTACTTTTATGCCGTATGCACGGCCGAAATAACTGAAGGCATCGTGAGCGGTGATGAGGATACGTTGGTTGGGGGGTATCGAGCCGATCCGTCTGTGTATCCAAGCGTCTAACGAGTCCAGTTGGCGCATGTAAGTATGGGCATTGGCTTGGTAATAATCGCTGTTGACGCTATCTAACGTTGCCAATTGCACGGCCGCATGAGCGGTCGCTTGTTTCCAGAGCAATACGTCAAACCAAATATGTGGATCGTAGACGTTGTCGCCGATGGCGATGAGATTTTGTAGGCTGTCACCCACTGCAATAACCGGCTTTACACGCGCTTGCTTTTGCAGGATACTTGCCAGTTTCCCTTCAAGATGCACGCCGTTGTAAAATAGGTAATCTGCGTCTAAGATTTTTCGCAGATCCCCTTGACTCGCTTTATACAAATGAGGATCCACTCCGGCATGCATCAACGCTTCTACAGTAGCGGAATCGCCAACAATCTGCTGAATCATGTCGGCCACCATTCCGGTAGTGGCTAAAATACGAAGCCGTCCGTTTTCCGTCCGTTGCGCGGTGCGCTCACAGGACATCAAACTGATCAACCCCGCTAGCAAGGCAACGACCAAGGTTGCGTGTTTCATTACGCAAATATATGTATTTTAGATTAATCTAACATTTTTTGTAAGTTATTTTAAACTGTTGGTGTTTCGATGATCTTTTACTTGGTAACGATTACACTTTCGGCAATTGGTAACATTGCCAAAAGTGTGTATGCTAAAAACTGTATCCGGGATTCTGTGTGAGAGCCGGATTTAACCCCCGCTCCGGCTGGGGAATCGGAAGCAGGAATTTATACGGTTGTATGTCAAACGCAGTCGGTGGTAACAACGGATAGGTTGCTTTTGCCTTGATCGCGTACGCCTGCATGATTTCCAACCCTCGGGGATTTCGCTGAAGATCGTGGAAACGTTTATTTTCAAATGCCAACTCGACTCGTCGCTCGTGGAAAATCAAGTCTCTTAGCACCTCTTTGTTTGTTTCGGTTATGTTGCCAAGTCCGGCTCTGTTTCGAACAGCATTTAAAGGACCCAAAGGGGATTTGCCTTGCTCATTCAAAGCTTCAGCCAGCAGTAGAAGTGCTTCCGCGTACCGGTAGATGGGCCAGTTGGTACTGGAGTTGCCTGCTAGTTCGAAGGGGGGATGCAGAAACTTCTTGCTGTAGGGCTGGCCCACTTTTCCTTCTTCGGGTGTATAGTTTACGACACTTTTGTTGGCAGATATCGTCATGACATAGCTGTCGTCGTAGGTGCCTTCTGCAACCGCAATGGAGGCTTCCAGACGAGCATCTCCTTCTTCATACGCATCGATCAGGTCTTGCACAGGCTTGTTCCAGCCCCCTGAACCGACTGTGTTACTGAATGGAGCCCCTGTTATTAAGACGGTGTTGGGTGTTCGGGGAAGAAACTGGAACGGCACGATGTTGGGTTGACTGCCGGTACCCGTCACGGTCTGATACTGTACTTCAAACAGCGATTCTTCATTATTTTTATTGGTCGGTTTGAATACATCTTCATAGCTTGTTGTGATCAGCTTATATCCCATATCCGGCAGGGTATTTAACAGCGCTTCAGCTTCCTCATACCTTTTTAGCGTAACATATACGTCGGCTAGCAATACGGTGGCAGCGCCTTTGGTAGCTTCTCCCGATTGGGGGAATTTAGCAGGTGGTTCCAGTTGGGCAATCGCATCCTGGCAATCGGAGATAATCTGTGCGTATACCTCGTCAACACTTGCTCGAGGTAAAAATGCTTCCTCAGCCTTGGTTACCTCGGTAAGGTGCAGCGGTACGTCACCAAAGAGACGGACCAGCTTAAAATAATTCAGGGCCCTGATAAACTTGGCCTGTCCGTCAGCCTTCGCTTTGCCTGCTTCTGTCGCGCGTGCGGCATTGGTAATACGCCCGATAAGAATATTTGCACGGGATATTCCCGTATAACAATGGAAGTAAATAGAATTGATATAGGTGTTGTTTCCATCGTTGTTCCAATCCGCTCCGCTTTCCCGGTGTACGTTTGCTGTTCCCCGGTTATTAGGTGCGGGCTGGTAATGCGTATTGTCGGCATGCATTTCCGATGCAAAGTGATCGTTGAGGAGAACGTCACGCAGGGGGACGTAGGCCGCCAGGGCAGCCGATGCCAGCTGGTCATCGGTTTGATAAAATGTCTCAGGAGACAATGAATCTTCGGGTAATAAGGAAATATAATCTTTATCGCAAGCGGTTGCTGTCAACGCGAGGACAGTAATCAATAAATATATCTTTTTCATGGTTGTCCTATTTATTTAAATGTGGTGGTGATTCCTATCGAGAAAGTCCTTGGTACCGGATAGGCATTTTCATCCACGCCAAGGCCTGCGGCAGCATCCCCCGCGCCCAAAGAAATTTCAGGATTATAGCCCGAATAGCCGGTAATGATAAATGCCTGCTGAACCGATGCATAGAGCCGGAAGTTTTTTAGCATCAAATTATCCTTCAGGTTAAACCGGTAACCCAATGCAATATTTTTTGCGGTCAGATAGCTTCCATTCTCGATCCACTGCGAGTTTACCGACCGACCAATAGCAGTCGTGTTGACCAATGTGCGTGGATATATGCCTGACCCGGGGTTTTCCGGCGAGCGCCAATAATCCAGCGCAGCCGCTAGCGGTACCCTCGAACCGTCCATATTGGTTAAATATGCCCATTTGGAAGCTGCCATGATATCGCCGCCTACCTGCCCCGCCATCGTGATGCTCAGGTCCAGATTTTTATAGTTGAAGGTATTCGTCATACCAAACGTAAAATCCGGAGTTGGGTCGCCGATAAACGTCCGGTCGTTGACATCGTCAATCACGCCGTCCCCATTTATGTCTTTCATTTTCAGTGTGCCCACTGCCGAGTAATTCGCTCCGGATACGTATTTGGCTGAATTGGCCAGGTCCTCCTCGTCTTTATACAACCCGAGGTGTACAAATCCGTAAAATTCTCCGAGTCGACGGCCAATTTGATGTCGGTAGTAATCGGAATAAATACCCGTATTCCTACGGATATACCCTGGATCAACCAGGTTTTTTATTTCATTCCTTTCAAAAGATACGTTGACGTTGGTTGTCCATTTCAGGTTGCCGGTCGTATTCACGGTATTCACGGTTAGCTCATGCCCCCAAAACTCAAACTGGCCAACATTAAACTGGATGCTGCTAAACCCGGATGCCCGTGGTATTTGTCTTACCTGGATCAGCCCATCCGATAGTTTGTGATAGTAGCCATAAGTAAACGAAATCCTGTTTTTCAGCAATTCTATATCAATTCCAAGGTCCAGCTGTTTGTTCCTTTCCCAGGACAGTTCCGAATTTCCCAGCGAGCCGATCGTTTGCCCCTGCTGCAGGACCCCGTTTACAAGGTAATTGTATTTGCTCAATGTGGGTATCGCGGTAAAATTGCCAAAGGTATTGTTACCGGTAATGCCATAACTGGCCCGTAGTTTCAGTAAGTCGATAAACGTGAAACGTTCCATGAAACGCTCGTCGCTGACGATCCATCCCACCGATACAGCCGGGAACCAGCCATATTTACGGTCGGCCCCAAACCTCGACGACCCGTCGCGCCGGATCGATCCCTGCAACAGGTACTTTCCTTTGTAGTTATAGTTTAGCCGCCCGATTTCCGACAGGAGGGAATATTGTGTCATGTTGCTGGCCGCAGAAGTGATGGATGTTGCCGCACTCAGGTAGTAAATATCGTCACTTGGGAAACCTGTCCCATTGATAACGTTGCTTTCTTGCTCAAATTTCTGCGCTGCATATCCGACCAAGGCTTCCACGTTGTGATCTTGCCCAAAGTTTTTTTGGTAGTTCAGGAAACCTTCGGCGGTATACGAATAATTGTCTACTGATCCGCTAATGCCGGTTGACAAAACGGATAGCGCCGGGACGGTATTTACCGCCACCTGGGGCAGGTACTGATTCCGAGTCTCGGCGCCTTTGTCGATGCCCAGATTAGTTTTGATGGTTAATCCCGGCAACACCTCGTAATTGAGGAAGGCGTTACCCAAAATACGGGTGGTCTTGTAATCGTCCTGACTTTCTTTTATCCGTGCCATCGGATTGACATAAGCCGTCATACCCGGTGAGGAGGCACCGATCCGATAGCTGCCGTCCTCGTTATACGGACTCAAAATGGGGCTGGATTCCAGGATTTTGGCATAATATCCTTCTATCCCGTCCGAAGGGAGCCTATTATTATGATCCATCCGATAACTTGGTGCCAGGTTGAACCCGATCCGTAATTTATTGTCGGCCAACGATAGGTCCTGGTTTAAACGGAGGGAAAGAAGCTTTGAGCCGGTGTTGATGACGACCCCTTGCTGTTCTTCATAACCTGCGATGACGGCTGAAGAAGATTTTTCCCTTGCCGAGAATAGGCTCAGGCTATAGCTTTGAATAGGGGCGGTCCGGGTTAACAAATCGTGCCAATCGGTTCCTTTTCCATAACGGGTCACGTCACCTTGATATTCAGCCGGTATGGATGCCGGATTGAAGTTTTCGTATTTCACTTTGTCTTCAAAACGCTGCTGCATAAACTGAGCCCACTGCGTGCCATCCATGACTTCGGGTACCCGATTTTCCATGAGTCGCTGTAAACCATAATTTGCATTGAAATCGACCTTTGTGTCGCCCTCCTTTGCGCGTTTTGTAGTAATCAGGATGACGCCATTGGCGGCACGGGAGCCATACAATGAGGTGGCTGAAGCATCTTTCAGGATGGTAAACGACTCAATTTCATCTGGATTAATGTTGTTGATGCTTCCGGTGATGGGCATGCCATCAATCACAAACAAGGGCTGATAGTCGGTAGCAAGAGAGGCCGCCCCGCGGATACGGAATGAAATACCCCTTCCTGGCTGTCCGCTGGTTTGCGCCACGTTTACACCGGCCACTTTGCCTTGCATCTGCTGGCCAAACTGCATAACCGGCATATCTGCTACGGTTTCGGCATTTAACGTTGCGACCGAACCCGTAATCTCCCTGCGTGCTTGTTTGCCATAACTTATTTGTACTTCTTGTAGTTGGGTGTTGCCGGTCATGGTGAAGTTGGCCGTCACTGCCCTGCCCGCTTCTATGGTCACATCCCTTTCTGTGTTTTGATAGCCAACGTAAGTTACGGTGAGTGTGTATGAACCTGCTGGAACGTTAAACGAATAATTACCGTTTCGATCCGTCTTGGTGCCATAACCGTTGCTGGAAATAACAACAGAAGCTCCCTGTAATGGCCCTGTTTCGTCAGAAATGGTTCCTGTAAGGGTTCCAGTGTTTTCCTGTGAAAACACGGATCCGGAAAACAAAAGAAGCACGACGACGAGTAAGCCGACTTGCCCCCACGGAGGCAAAACTTTAAAAAGGTGTCTTTTCATGATTAATTTAGTTTAAAATTGTTTTTGTTTTTATAGTGTTTAATTCGGAATACCACATAAAACGAATGTATTTTGCGTTTGTAAAGGTATTTTAAACATATTAAAACATTATTAAGTCAAAATTAAGTAATAATTATAATAAAAATAAATATTTTTTAACTTTGATCTTGCCGTTGTCTGAACACTAAGCAAGGGGAATTTAAATCGAGTTTTGTACCTTTACAGGCATGCAGGAAATTTACGTAGTCGCCGCTGTACGCACACCTATAGGAGGGTTTGGAGGGGGATTGTCTTCCCTGTCAGCCACCCAGTTGGGAGGAATTGCAATTGCGGAGGCGATAAGCCGCGGAGGGCTTTCGGCCCGTGATGTCCAAGAAGTTTATTTCGGTAATGTACTGTCTGCTAACTTAGGCCAAGCACCTGCCACTCAAGCAGCCAAATTTGCTGGACTGCCTGATATTCCTGCTACTACGGTAAATAAAGTATGTGCTTCGGGTGCTAAGGCTATCATGCTGGCTGCACAGAGCATCGCATTAGGCATAAACCACATCGTGGTAGCCGGGGGCATGGAAAGCATGAGCAATGTGCCCTATTATTTGGACAAGGCAAGAACCGGATACCGGCTGGGACATGGACAAGTCATCGATGGTTTGCTAAAAGATGGGCTTTGGGATGTTTATAACGATTTTCACATGGGGTCGGCGGCTGAGCTTTGTGCCGTTGAATGTGGTATTAGCCGTGAGGAGCAGGATGCTTATGCGATTGAATCCTATAGACGGTCGCAAGCCGCGCAGCATGCCGGTAAATTTAAAGATGAAATTGTCTCTGTTGAAGTGGTTGATCGAAAAGGAGCGGTGAACGTAGTTAGTGAGGATGAAGAAATCCACGCGGTGACGTTCGATAAGGTTCCGTTTTTAAAGCCGGTTTTCAAGAAAGATGGGACGGTAACCGCCGCCAATGCTTCCACACTTAACGACGGCGCGGCGGCGTTGATATTGGTCAGTGGAGCCAAATTGAAAGAGTTGGGATTGCGGCCATTGGCGCGTATATGTGGATATGCCGATGCCCAACAAGCTCCCGAATGGTTTACCACGGCGCCTGCCAAAGCAATTCCCCGTGCATTGCAACATGCAGGAGTCGAGTTGTCGGAAGTGGATTTTTATGAGATTAATGAGGCTTTTTCCGTCGTATCCATTGCAAATAACCGTAAACTTGGTTTATCGCCGGATAACGTGAATGTAAACGGCGGTGCCGTATCGCTGGGTCATCCATTGGGCGCGTCCGGAGCCCGCATCGTGGTGACACTGCTTTCGGTGTTGGCCCAAAACGGCGGCCGAATGGGGGTGGCAGGCATTTGCAACGGCGGCGGCGGAGCGAGTGCGTTGGTGTTGGAAAAAGTGTAAATGAAGATGAAGGTTCGACAATTGGTGTGGATAATCGGATTGGGTTGCTGGTTGATGCCTGCAAAGGGACAGTCGGTGGATCGCGCTGCCATGGAAACCATACAGGATAGCCTTATTGGGTTGGGCTATACCATCTACAACGAGCCGTCCGAACCGGAACGGCTAAAAGCGAATTTCACGTTTGTAAAAACATTGGTGTCGGCATTAAAGGTACCCAATTCCTATCAATTTGAATTTGATTCCCTTGCCATGGTATCCATACTCCGATCACCGGATGACAAATTCCGGGTGTTTTCCTGGCATGTTCCGTTAAACGACGGCTCTTACCTCTACTATGGCACCATCCAGTTAAATACACCCAATGGTGGCTTGAAAATGTATCCTTTGCTGGATAAAACGTATGAGATTGAGTCTCCCGAAAGGACAGTAACTACGGCAGCCAATTGGTATGGAGCACAATATTATCGCATCATACCATTCGGCGGTGAATATATTCTGCTGGGGTGGAAAGGGCACACAGCCCAGATGACACAAAAGGTGATTGAAGTGTTGACAATTGGCAACGAAGGTGTGAAATTGGGTAAGGCGATCTTTGACAGTGACAGTACGCGGGCCCAAACGCGAGCGATTTATCGTTATAGCCGGAATGCGCGCATGTATATGGATTACGACAGTACGGAAAACCGGATCGTGCTGGATCATTTAGCACCGCCCGATGTACAGGAAGAGGGGCAGTATGAACAATACGGACCGGATATGACGTACGATGCCTGGCAATTGCAGAACGGTGTATTGGTATTTATTCCAGATACCCCGATGCGGAATCCTGCGGCACCGGAAGATGATGAATATAACGATCCTCGAAAACCTGCCAACCATCCGAAAAGTGGGCTTTCTGCACAATAAATATAGGGTAGCTAGATGAAATTAATTTGGTAAACTTTCTGCCTAAGTCATAAAAAGTTTTTTTATTTGCAGCAGGTTATCCTAAATTATACTTGCCTTTTATGCACAAAATGAATATATTTTTATGGGATTTACGAATCACGAAGACCAACTGGATGCGCATCTGATTGAGCGCGGAGTCAGCACAAAACGGGTGTTTGACCATCCCGTGGGATTATTTGTACTTTTCTTTACCGAAATGTGGGAACGATTCAGTTATTATGGGATGAGGGCTTTGTTGACCTTGTTCCTTGTTTCTGAATTGGCGAAGGGGGGATGGGAATGGACCCGAGAAGACGCGATGCAGTTATACGGATGGTATACCGGGTTGGTTTACTTAACTCCGTTGATCGGTGGTTTCATCGCCGATAGGCTTACAGGCTACCGGAAGGCGGTTGTCCTGGGAGCGCTGATTATGACACTGGGACATGCCTCCATGGCGTTGGAAGGTGTAGGTTCCAGCTTTTTCTACATCGGTCTGGTATTAATGATTTTAGGGAATGGGCTATTTAAACCGAATATTTCTTCCATCGTGGGACAATTATACCCCGATAACAGCACCAAAAAAGATGCAGCTTACACCATTTTTTATATGGGGATTAATGCAGGCGCTTTTCTAGGAATGCTGCTTTGCGGGTATATCGGTGAAAAAATCGGCTGGCATTATGGATTTGGCTTGGCGGGTATATTCATGTTCTTTGGTATGCTGCAATTTTATTTTGCCCAGCGTATTTTTGGCGTGCTGGGTGAGTCGCCCAAAGAAACGCGTGAGCGAATAGCGGGCGAAAAACAGGTCAATGCCGTCGACGATTCCATCGAAAGCGAAACTTCTTCGCGTGTCGTGAGAGACCGACTGATTGTAATCATTGTTCTTTCTTTGTCGAGTATCTTTTTTTGGATGGCTTTTGAGCAAGCGGGCGGGTCCATGTCCATCTTTGCGAAAGATTATACCCAGCGGGTACTTGCAGGTAATGCAGCGCTTACCTTTAAATGGGTCGACGCTGCGTTAACACTTTTTCCATTGGTGATCGTCACGTGGGTGCTGTTTTCGCTGGCAAAGAAAATATTTTCCGAGTACCCAATTTCGATTCTGTTTACCGGACTGAGTTTCTTTGTCATTTGGTGTCTCGGTATATGGAAAGTATATCGTGAATTTAATGCATTGGAGACGGAAGTTGCTGCCTCCTGGTTTCAGATACTGAATTCGTTTTTCATCATTACATTGGCAACTCCATTCAGCAAAGTATGGGAAAAGGTATTTAATCCAACAGGGCCAGTTAAATTTGCGCTGGGATTAATCCTTCTTGGGATCGGTTTTGCCGTGTTGGGATATGGTAGTAAAGACATTCCTCAAGGAGCTGCTACCGCACAGGTCAGTATGATTTGGTTGGTTTTAGCCTATTTTTTCCATACCTCGGGTGAGTTGTGTCTTTCGCCCGTAGGGCTTTCCTACATGAGCAAGCTATCCCCACAGAAATTTGTGGGATTGATTTTCGGCGTATGGTTTGCATGCAGCGCAGTGGCCAATTGGCTGGCTGGTATGTCTGGCAGCTTGATTGACAAAATCAGCGAAACTTACTCACTTTCGACGTTCTTTTTGATTTTTGCTGTGATTCCTGGGCTTGCAGGGTTATTATTGATCTTGTTTTCTCCCATACTGAAACGGATGATGCATGGCATTCATTGATATTCCGTACCTTTACACGTAAAATTGAGAGTCAACGTGTCAGATAGTGTCGTTATCATCCCAACGTACAACGAAAAGGAAAACATCGAAAAGATCATCCGCAAGGTCTTTTCACTAGCGGTTGATTTTGATATATTGGTGGTAGATGATGGCTCGCCGGATGGGACAGGGATCATTGTTAAGCACTTGCAAAACGAATTTCCTGATCGGCTCTTCCTGGAAGAGCGCAAAGGGAAATCGGGCTTGGGAACAGCTTATATCCACGGTTTCCAATGGTGCCTGGCTAGGAATTACGCCTATATTTTCGAGATGGATGCAGATTTTTCCCACAATCCGGATGATCTTATTCGCCTGCGTGAAACGTGTGTGGTAGGAGCAGACATGGCCATCGGATCCCGGTATATCAAAGGCGTAAACGTCGTCAACTGGCCCATGAATCGCGTGTTGATGTCGTATTTTGCGTCGGGATATGTTCGGTGGATCACGGGGATTTCCGTGCGGGATGCCACGGCAGGCTTCGTTTGTTATCAACGCCACGTACTGGAAACGATACCGCTCGAACGGATTAAATTCGTCGGATATGCATTTCAGATCGAAATGAAATTCACAGCGATCAAATATGGATTTAAAGTGGTGGAAATACCGATTATCTTTACCGATCGTACCGAAGGAGAATCTAAAATGAGTACCCGTATTTTCAGAGAAGCTTTTTTCGGTGTCATCCAAATGAAAGTGAATAGTTGGTTCCGAAAATATAGCTGATAGCCGAAAGCTGATTACCGAAAGCTGATTACCGAAAGCGAAAAACATGAACGAAAATTTGGATCCGAATGCCGAAAGATTGTCGAATACGGAGCGCGAACTGGAAAAAGTACTCCGCCCCCAGGCCTTTGAAGATTTTACCGGCCAGCAAAAAATATTGGCAAATCTGAAGGTATTTGTGCAAGCAGCGAAATTGCGTGGCGAGGCACTTGACCACGTACTGCTGCATGGTCCGCCGGGTTTGGGTAAGACAACTCTTTCACACATCATTGCCAATGAAATGGGGTCGGGTATTAAAATTACTTCCGGACCGGTGCTAGATAAGCCAGGCGATTTAGCGGGCCTGCTTACAAATCTTGAGGAGGGTGATATTCTTTTCATCGATGAAATACACCGTTTAAGTCCGTTGGTGGAAGAATACCTTTATTCAGCTATGGAAGATTTCCGGATCGATATTATGCTTGAGACCGGCCCGAATGCACGATCCGTGCAAATTACCCTCAACCCGTTTACGTTGGTAGGAGCGACTACCCGGTCTGGGCTGCTTACGGCACCACTGCGTGCGAGGTTTGGTATTAATGCCCGACTGGAATACTATGATGCCAAGCTATTGACCACCATTGTGCTCCGGTCGGCCAGCATCCTTCGGACACCTATCACAGAAGAAGGGGCCTATGAAATCGCCCGTAGAAGCCGCGGTACACCCCGCATCGCGAACGCCTTGCTCCGGCGTACACGCGATTTCGCTCAAATCAAAGGAGACGGAAAAATTGATGTGCCCATTGCTCAGTATGCACTCAATGCACTCAATGTCGACGAACATGGCCTTGATGAAATGGACAATCGTATACTGCTTACTATTATTGAAAAGTTTAAGGGCGGTCCGGTAGGGATCAAGACCGTTGCAACGGCGGTGGGAGAAGACGAGGGGACTATTGAAGAAGTTTACGAACCCTTTTTAATACAGGAAGGATATTTAATGCGTACTTCGAGGGGCAGAGAATGTACAGAATTGGCCTATAGGCATTTGGGGAAAATAAATCCGGCAAAAGGGAATACACTTTTTTAATGCTTTTTGCGCAGAATGGTATAAGTATTGTTAGGTGATCCCTTGAAAAATTATCCGGTACGGTGAATCTATCGTTATGAGAAGAAGTTGCTTGTTTGTATTGTTTGTTGTGGTCTTTCCTTATTTTGGTCGTGCGCAGTTTGGAAATGAATCGCCCATTCCTTATTTCCGTTATTCAGTATCAGCCGGTTTGGGTCCTACCCTGATGTATGGCGATTTGGAAAAACGGCAAGTCGGAGGAGCTGTATACTTGCGAGGCAATTATTTCCTCACACATGGAATCAGCCTCGGGCTGGAGTTGCAGGAAGGGCTGTTACGGGGGACTGACGAAGATAACGTAAGAAAGGCAACCAATCTATACCATGCCGCTATTTTGGGTGTCAATTTCCAACCCATTAAGTTTCTGCAGGACGACCACCTTCGGCGGATTGAATACCGTGAATCGTTCGGAAAGCGCGCACTTAATAGCGTATATATCGGTGCGGGTGTGGGCGCATTGTATAGCTTGCAGTGGGAGGGGCAGCGAAATGAGAAGCCCGCAGGACCTAACAATAACAACAATACCATTCCGCAAGGACAACTTCTTTTGCAGGGAAGCCGGCAGGGGGTGAGTTACCTTGTCAATACCAACTTAGGAATTGAAATCCCCCTGCATAACCTTAAACCGGATTTGCTTGATTCCTATATATGGAACCTGGTGGTTAATGGGCAGCTTAATTTTTCGTTAAACGACGAGTTGGACGGGTATAGCGGTGCTTACACGGGCAACGAGCACGACGATGTTTATGGGCTGTTTACCGTCGGTGTTAATCTACGGTTTTGATTTACTGAGCTTCGCCAATACTTTCTTTCCCCGGCTCTGCATGGCCGCCGATCCTTCACGTAATAGGTATTCGGTCTGTTGTTTCAATTCGTCTTTGATCCAATCAAATTCTGCAATCAGGTTGTAAAGAATGTCTAAGCAGTTGACCTGTACAGCCACAGGCGTACCTATATCGATGAGCCATCCGAAAACCGTTTCTGCCAAGCGTTCGCGATCGGTCTGGAGATAGGCGTCACGGTAACTGTCCGGCGCCTTGGGATCGGTAACTATCATCAGTATTTTAGTGAAGTGGCGTTGGCAGCTGCGGTTTCGTTGATCTGGCAGCCTGGAGAGGAAATCTGCGAAAACCGATGAAAAGCGTTCCGGATAATAGGCTGCAATGTGCTCTAATACCCAGGCAGCACGAAAGGCTATGGAATCATCCTGCTCATGGTAGGATAGCGCATGCCACCATGTCACCGGGATGGCTGTATCTGCAGCAAATACTGCCAAATCCGGTATTTTAATTTTTGCTTTCTTGGCGGTGAACGGGTCAAAAAGATTTTGCTTATCCATGCGTGCTGATAAACTGCAATAATAGGCAAAATATGCCAATGCATGAATAGCACCAAACAATCGAAATATTTTGCTGTTTATTGGGAAATTAAACTGTATGGACCTTCATTCCGGTCTTCCTTACTGGATTGTCAAGAACAAGTTGTTTGATTATTTCAACCCACTTCGCGCACCTTATACGGTTGACGTGGCAATCATCGGGTCGGGGATTACCGGTTCGCTGGTGGCGCACGAACTGTGTGAAGCGGGGATTCCTTGTGCCGTGTTTGACAAACGTACGATTGCCACCGGGAGTACGGCAGCCAGCACTTCGCAACTCCAATACGAAATTGATACACCGTTGTGCAAAATGGTGGATACTGTAGGCATGGATATGGCAGTGAAGGCTTACCATGCCAGCCTGCAATCCATTACTGATATCGAAAAAGTCTTTGACATCACGCGGGTACGCCCAGATTTCAGGCGAGTTTCCAGTATTTTCCTTGCCAGCGACCGCGGCGGGCTGCGCTTGCTCGAGCGGGAATACCAAATCCGAAAAAAACAGGATCTACCGGTAGATTTCCTGGATGCTGATGCGTTGTTTGCCGATCATCGGATCGACGGTCACGGTGCATTGAAGAATAGCGAGGCAGCGCAAATGGACTGTTACAAAGCGGCTACGGGGCTTTTTAAATACCATCTGAAGAAAAGTGGACTTACGCTTTTTTCGCATACGGACATCGTGGATTACGGGGAGAAGCAGAACGGATACGAGCTGTTGACCCGAGATGGAATACGGATCAGCTGCAAATATGTGGTCATTGCCGCTGGGTTTGAAGCAGGAAGGTTCCTGCCACGGCAGGTGATGAATCTGATTTCTACGTATGCGTTGGTATCGCAGCCGGTAGAACCGTCACTGCTTTGGCCTGAGCGAAGTCTGATTTGGGAAACAGCAAGTCCGTATTTCTACATGCGTACCACATTGGATAACCGCATGATGATCGGCGGCGAAGATGTGTCGTTTAGAAACCCCGAACGACGGGACCGCTTGCTGCGTTGGAAAATTAAGCGACTTGAAAAGAAATTTAAAGAAATTTACCCGGAGATTCCCTTCGCGGTAGACATGGCGTGGTGTGGAACCTTTAGTTCCACGGCCGATGGGCTTCCCTATATTGGTCTCTGGCCGGGCAGAAAGCGTATGTTCTTTGCCTTGGGATACGGAGGCAACGGAATCACTTTCAGCATGATTGCAGCTCAATTGATAAAAAATAAACTTAAGGGCATCAAAGACGATCGGGACAACGTATTTGGATTTAAACGGACAGGTAGGATTTGAAAAAGTTGGAAATTGAAAATGGAAATCTCCACTTTCAATTTCCAACTTTAATTTTCCACTAAATAAACCGGTTTATTATATTTTCAAATAGCTCCTGCTTGCCGCTGAGGATTTCCGGTTCTCCGGATGCTGCCGCGATATTGCGGAGATCAGCTAGCGTTAATTTGCCATTTTCAAAATCGTTGCCTTTTCCGGTATCAAACGATGCATAGCGCTCGGCCCTCAGCTTGCGGTAGTCTGACTTCTGTAGGATATTGTCGGCCGTAATCAACGCGCGGGCAAAGGTGTCGGCACCGCCAATGTGCGCATGGAATAGGTCGGCCCGATCTGTCGAATTGCGTCGTACTTTGGCATCAAAATTAATGCCGCCACCTCCAAAACCACCGGATTCGAGGATGATGAGCATGCATTCCGTGAGCTCATTGATATTATTCGGAAACTGATCCGTATCCCATCCATTCTGGTAGTCGCCTCGGTTGGCGTCCATTGAGCCGAGTAATCCGGCATCCGCAGCCACCTGCAACTCATGCTGGAACGTGTGTCCGGCGAGTGTTGCGTGGTTCACTTCCAGATTAAGCTTAAAGTCGTCAAGCAGGTCATACTGTCGGAGGAAACTGATCACCGTCGCCGCGTCGTAGTCGTATTGATGCTTTGTAGGTTCACAAGGTTTAGGCTCAATAAAAAATGTGCCTTTAAAACCTTGAGCACGAGCATAGTCCCGGGCGATGTGTAACATGCGCGCAAGGTGCTCTTGTTCCCGTTTCATGTCGGTATTCAGCAAAGTCATGTAACCTTCGCGACCTCCCCAGAATACATAATTTTCTCCGCCGAGGGCAATGGTAGCATCCAATGCCGTTTTGATCTGTGCACCTGCATGCGCGATAACCGCAAAATCGGGATTGGTGGCGGCTCCATTCATGTAGCGCTGGTGGGAAAACAAGTTGGCAGTACCCCATAGTAATTTCACCCCACTGGCCGTCTGCTTCTGCCTGGCATACTCCACCAAAGTCTGGAGCCGGCGTTCGTTTTCAGCGACATCATTTCCATAGTCAACCACATCTACGTCGTGGAAGCAATAATACGGCATTCCAATTTTCGTGAAAAACTCAAAAGCCGCATCCATCTTATCCTTCGCACGTTGAATGACATCGCTGTTTTCGTCCCAGGGAAAAAACAAGGTAGGTCCGCCGAACGGATCGGTACCATTGCCATTGAACGAGTGCCAGTAGGCTACGGCAAACCGCAGGTGTTCTTCCATGGTTTTGCCGGCAACAACTTTGCTGGCATCGTACCAGCGGTATGCAAACGGATTGTCCGATTCAGGACCTTCATATCCAATTTTACCGATCCCTTTAAAGTATTCTCTTTCGCCGATAAGTACGTTTGACATGTTCTTTTGTTTATTCGTTAATTTGTTAATTTATGAGGCGGTTGGTTCGCCGTTTTTTGAATTTTTCAATTCCTGGGTCAGTTGATCGTCAAGCAGTTGTTTCCATTCTTGGTATAATCCTTCGTAATAATCGGAGGTTTGCGGTTCGATGGTTTTCAGGGCTTTCAACTGGCTAAACGCTTCCTGCGGTGAGTTGAAAATACCCGCACCGATGCCTGCACCGAGGGCGGCACCGACGCTGCCATCGTTTTCATAGAGCTCAACGGGCACACCGGTGACGTCTACAAAAATTTCTGCAAATAGCTCGCTAAGGAACAGGTTAGCCTGCCCGGCACGGATAATGGACGGATTCATGCCGTTTTCACGGATGATATCAAGTCCATACCGGAATGCATAAGCAATACCTTCCTGCGATGCCCGGAATACATGGGAACGTCCATGGGCATTAAAATCGAGATCAATAAACCTTGCGCCAAGAATACGATTGTGAAGGATGCGTTCTGCACCATTGCCGAAAGGCAGGATTTTGAGGCCGTTGCTACCGGGACTTACGGCCTTGCCGATTGCATTCATCTGTCGGTAGTCGATGCCATGTCCGAAATGGTCCTTAACCCAACGGTTGAGGATACCGGTTCCGTTGATGCACAACAATACACCCGTCCGTGGTTCCTCTGCCGTGTAGTTGACATGAGCGAACGTATTTACCCGCGATGCAGGATCGTATACTAATTCATCACTTACCGCATAAATTACCCCGGATGTGCCCGCAGTGGCAGCAACTTCACCGGGCTGGAGCACATTGAGGGAGAGGGCATTGTTGGGCTGATCCCCCGCCTTGTACGAGACAGGGATGCCGGGTTTGAGTCCCAGCTGTTGGGCTACCTCGTTCCGTAACGTGCCATGCTCGCTAAACAGTGGTTTGATTTCAGGGAATATGGTTTCGTCAAACCCGAAATACTGTACGACGTCTTTTGAAATGCCATTGGCTTTGAAGTCCCAGAAAACCCCTTCGGAAAGGGCCGATATGCTAGTGGTAGCGGAGCCGGTCAATTTGAGTGCGATATAATCGCCGGGAAGCATGATCTGGTGCGCCTTGGCGTAGGTATCCGGTTCATTTGCCTTTACCCAAGCCCATTTTGCCGCCGTAAAATTGCCGGGCGAATTGAGCAGGCGTTCCAATACATGATGTGGGCCCATATGCTCGAACGCCGTTTCGCCGATTTCCACAGCCCGACTGTCGCACCAGATAATGGAATTTCGTAGCGCGTCGCCGTTTTCATCAACCACCACCAATCCATGCATCTGATAGGCGATTCCAATTGCGCCGACATCCTGTGGTTTGAACGTGCCACCCGCTGTAAGTTTGCGAATCGCCAGTGTCGTCTGTTCCCACCACATATCCGGCGATTGTTCCGCCCAGCCAGGTATGACCGAAAGAATGTGGTTTTCCTGATCCTCCGGATAGCGGGTAGCCGCAATACAAGCCTGTGTATCTGCATCTACCACAGATATTTTTATAGATGAGGTGCCGATATCAATACCTAAGAGTAACATGGGGAAACTAATATAGGTTTCATAAAAATGCTAACGTTGGCATAAAGGTAGGTTATTCTTTGGGTATTTCCAAAATCTATCGTTATTTTGTTTACTTTTGGACACTAACCCGATTCGAATTTGAAAAAGATAACCATTTTAGATATCGCCAAGGAGCTTAACATCACCTTTTCCACGGTAGCCCGGGCACTTAATGATCACCCGGCCATTAGTGCGGCAACCAAAAAGGCCGTTCGTGAAACGGCGGATAGACTCGGATACCGGCCTAATAAAGTGGCTTCATCGCTACGTTCGGGTAAAACCAAGATCATCGGGGTTTTGGTGCCACGCTTGGATGTGAGTTTTTTTAGCTCGGTCGTGCATGGGATTGAGGGAGTAATGAACGAAAATGGGTATACCATCTTATTATATCAATCCCAAGAATCCGTTAAACAGGAAAATAAGGGCATCGATACTTTTTTGCGCTCGCGCGTGGATGGCATCATTGCTTCCATATCCCTGGAAACGGAGGGGCCGGGTGGATATGAGGAAGTGAAGGAGCGAAATATTCCGTTGGCTTTTTTTGACCGGGTGCCGCAGGGACTTGATGTACCCTCGGTTACCATCGATGACTATCGTGGTGGATTCATGGCCACCGAACACTTAATTAAGGCGGGGTACCGCCGGATTGTGCACATCAACGGATACCGGAATGTCCATATCTTCAACGAACGCCTGCGAGGTTATCTGGATGCCTTGACACAACACGGCCTTCCCATAGATGAAGACCTGATTGTCAAGGGCGACTTTTCGCTTGAATTTGGTCGCAAATGTGTGCGGGATTTATTGGCCAAGGGCACAGCCTTCGATGCAGTTTTTACGCTGGAAGATTTCACGGCCATGGGAGTGGTGCAGGAACTGAAGGCAGTTGGAAAACATGTTCCTAAAGAAGTAGGCGTAGTCGGATTTGCCAATGAAGCGTTTACGAGTTTGGTGAGCCCAGCGGTCTCCACATTGGATCAACGCACCGTTGAAATGGGGGAGGAGGTCGCTCAGCTGTTCCTTAGGCTACTCAAGAAGGGTAATTATTACAGCCACAAACCTGAGAAAATTGTGTTAATACCCAAGCTATTGGTCAGAGAGAGTTCGTCGCGATAACGGGATAAAGATATGCTTACCTCGCTGGTTTACGTCAAATTGAGAGGTGCACATCGATAAATGGGTCAATGGTCGGTCGCGTTGTTATATACGAAGATCCCGTTGACAAGGGTGGCTTTGATAGTAAGCTTTTCATCAAATATAACAATATCAGCGTCTTTTCCAATGGCGAGCGAACCTTTCTTGTCGTGTATACCCAAAATCCGTGCGGGAGTAGCCGTAATCATCTGAATGGCTTCCGGGAGGTCGACTCCAGCAAGTTGAACCATGTTGCGGACAAGCCGGTCGGCTGTGGCTACGCTTCCCGCGAAGGAGCTACGATCGGGCAGTTTTGCCACCCCATCTTCAACGATGACCTTCAATCCGGTATCTCTGTTGCCGAGCACACTTTCTCCGGGAGGCATTCCGGCGCCTCGCATGGCATCGGTAATCAAGGCAGTGCGATGCGCTCCCTTGAACTTGTGTGCCATTTTGAGTAGCGACGCCGGCAGGTGGATGCCGTCTGCGATGATTTCGACATCCATTTCATCAAGTAGGTAGGCAGCTTCAATGACACCGGCATAACGGAAGCATTCCCGGCGTGTCACACCGGACATGCCCGAGTACAGATGTGTGGCCAATGTATATCCATTTTCTACGGCTTCTACCACATCTTCATAGATGGCATCGGTATGGGCTACCGCCGCCAGTACACCCTGCGATCGCAGGTAGCGCCCGAATTCGAGTGCCCCTGGCAATTCGGGCGCAGCGCTCCACCGCCGGATGTGCGAAGAAGCCGCAAGGATTTCCCGGTATTCCGCCGGGTCCGGATTGCGGATGTATTTCGGATCCTGCGCCCCGCGCTGACTGAGCGCAAAATAAGGTCCTTCGAGATGCAGTCCAACGAATTGTGCACCGCGACTATTCCGGCGATCTGCCCGCTCGTATACTTCCAGTGTTTTAAGCAGATCAGCCTTCTCTGCGGTGAGTGTGGTAGGGCACAACGCTGTCGTGCCATAGCGGGCGTGCGTTTCCGCGATCGCGAGGTAGGCCTCCACCGTATTGTCCATAAAATCATGACCACCACCGCCGTGTACGTGCAGGTCGATGAAACCGGGGGATACATAGTGGCCACCGGCGTCGAGGATTTCGGCATGGGGCACGTCGATATCACCTTGGCGGATATCGGCGATTTTACCGTCCATCACCAGTATGCAGCAATTGTCAAGGATGCGGTAGGGCGTGATGGCCTTGCCGTTGATTATTTTTGTGTTCATCTTCAGATCCATTTTTTTATCCGGTACCCCCTGAACGCATAGAAAATAAGGTATACGTAGCAGGGTACCAATACCCAGTATCCGTCGCGTAATGAGTGGCTGTCTGCCAGGTATCCGTACAGCAGCGGTAGGAGTGCATTTCCGCAGAGGCCCATGATCAGGATGGAGCCGCCGAGTTTCGTAAAGCGCCCCAGGCCGTCCAACGCCAGGGGCCATATACCAGCCCACACCAAGGAGTTGGCCAGGCCCAACAGTACTACGAACCATATCGATACATGCGTCTCGTGTCCCAACAGTCGGATAGTGCCGGTGGCAAAGAGTATACCGAAAGAAAAGATCAGTCCGAGCACTGTGCAAAGCCGCAGAGCGGTGAGCTGACTGAACAATCGGGGTGTGCAGACAATGCCGATCAGGTAGCCGATGATGGTAGCCGAAAGTGTATAGGAAGGAAATGACTTGGCCTCCAACAAGTCGATGTCCATCGAGCCGGCGTAGCCAATAATGGTATCAATGGCAATGACCTGCGTGCCTACATGAAGGAAAATAGCCACAGCACCGAGGATAAGATGTGGAAACTGAAAGATGCTGGTCCGGCCTGCATTGACAGACGCCACCGCTTCCGTTTCATGCTCGGTGTCGATTTCGGGTAGCGATGAGTATCGTACCACCAGCCCAAGTGTAAGAAGTACCACGCTTACGCAACTGTAAGGCACGATGACGCGCCGGATGAGTGCATCGAGCGTCTGTGCACGTGTTTGATCGTCCATCAACGGAATCTGGCTGAATAGCTCACCGTCCGTCGGGCGGAGGATGACGGCAGCAAAAACCAATGGAGCTAGGATGCCGGCTCCCTTGTTGCAGATGCCCATGATGCTGATGCGCTGGGTAGCACGTTCCTGCGGACCCAGCACCGTGATATACGGATTGGCAGCTGTTTGCAGTACCGCTAAACCCGCACCGAGCGTAAATAAGCCCAGTAGGAAAAATTCATAGGTCCTTACCATCGCGGCAGGGACAAAAATAGCCGCCCCCAGGGCCATCATCCAAAAACCGGCCATCATCCCTTTTTTGAAGCCAACCCGTTTCAACAGGTAAGCGGAAGGCACGGACATTACAAAGTAGGCGATGTAGAAGGCAAAAGCAACCAAATACGATTGGAAGTGGTTCAGCTCGCAGGCAATCTTGAAATACGGGATGAGTATCGCGTTGACCCACGATACGAAGCCGAAAATAAAAAACAGCATCCCGATGATAAAAATCGAGCTATAGGTCTGTCGTTTGGTGAGTGATGCAGCAGTCGTTGCTATAGGCATAATTTGGTTTTATCTTGACAAGACGGCCGCTACCCTTCAATCGGATAACAGCCGTCTAGGTAATTACTGATCGCTAAGTAGTTTTGCAGATTCCCGGTCTAGGAAAAAGCTACAATCCGAATGCTGCTGCAAGATACTAGCGGGATACTGGTTGCTCACGGGCCGCTCTAAACTGTCTTTTACGGCTTGAGCTTTCCGTGCATCGGGTACCGAACAGATGATATGCGCTGATTTCATGATCTGGCGTACCGACATACTGATGGCTTGCCGCGGTACGTCGTCTACAGATGCAAACCAACCTTCGTTGTATTGCTGAGCCCGGCAGGGACCGTCAAGATTGACCACCAGATACGGTTGATCGGTGTCGAAATCTGCGGGTGGATCATTGAAGGCGAGGTGTCCGTTTTCGCCAATTCCCACCAGGGCAACATCAATGGGATGTTGCTGGATAAGCTGTCCCAGCCGCTCGGTTTCGGCTTCCGGGGTGGTTTCTCCGTCGATGAGGTATGCAGCTTTCAAAGGAGGCATCTGTTCGAGAAAACGCTCTTTTAAGTATTTGCGGAAACTGGCCTTGTGTGTAATGGGTAAGCCGATGTACTCATCAAGGTGGAACATGGTCACTGCAGACCAATCGATACCTTCTTCGGCGATCAATTGCTTGATCGTCTCGAACTGGCTCGTTCCCGTTGCCAGGATGATGTTGGCTGTTCCTTTTTGGGCAATGGTTTCGCGGATAATGGCCGCTGCTGCAGCTCCCGCCGCTTTACCTAATTCTTGTGTGTTTGAAAAAATATGAATATTCATTAGTCTATTGAGTGTAATTATGCTAAGATGACATCAGTGTTTGCGCCTTTTTCAAGAGAAATATCCACGGGCTGGTTCGTTTTCCAGGCACCGTTGGTGAAGTCCGGGATGTCGATGGGTGCGCTTCGGTTGGCGGATGACCATTCGCTGAGGGGGCCGACAACGCTCCATGTCGCAGCGTCGTAAACATCCATATCCACGGGAAGGCCATTCCGCAGGCAGTCGATGAGGCGCCAATCCATCAAGAAGTCCATACCACCGTGCCCACCTACTTTTTTGGCCAGATCACCTACTTTCCGAACGATAGGCGGTGTATATTGCGCTTCCAGTTTGGCGAATTCCGCTTCGTCCAACCATCCCTCGTGTCCCGTAGCAATGCGAGGTGGGAGTGGGTATTTCTGTGCAGTTGCCTTCGTGCCACTCAGCAGGTGAATACGTGAGTAGGGGCGTGGAGAAGAGACGTCGTGCTGGAGCAGTATGGTCCGTCCCTTTGCGGTACGGATGGTGCTGGAGTTCATGTTGCTTCTGGAAGTCGGCCCGACATGGCTGCGCAATTCCGGATGTTCCTTTGCTGCTTCTTCAATGCGTTGCTTCAGCATGAAATCGTCAGACGCCATCGACGTCATGTATTCGAGGCGGTCGCCGCGGTTGATGTCCATGGCCTGACAAATCGGTCCGAGACCGTGCGTGGGGTAAAGATTGCCATTACGATGGGTGTTTTCTTCCAGCCGCCAAAAGTTATAGCGTTTTGTAGGGTCAACCAAACTGTCCAAGATATCATGGATATAGGCTCCTTCGCCGTGGATCAGTTCGCCGAAAAAACCTTGCCGAATCATGTTGAGTGTAAGAAGCTCAAAGAAGTCATAGCAGCAATTTTCAAGAATTACACAGTGCTTGCGCGTCCGTTCGGAAGTCTCCACCAGCTTCCAGCAGTCTTCCACGGAGGTTGCCGCCGGAATTTCTGTGGCCACGTGCTTCCCATGTTCCATCGCATAGAGCGCGATGGGCGCATGCAGCTTCCAATGGGTGGCAATGTAGATGAGATCGATGTCTTCGCGTTCGCAGAGTTCCTTCCACGAATTTTCGTCGGTCGTGTATAAGGTCGCCTCATGCCCCGGCCGCTGGATGCGCTGCTTGGCGGCTTCGGCCTTTTCGGGTCTGACATCGGCAATTCCTTGGATGGAGACACCTTGGATATAGCTCATCCGCTGCACGGCGGCAGACCCGCGGTTGCCAACTCCGACAAAACCGATACGCACATTTTCCAAAGGAGGGGCGGCGTAACCACACATATTGAATTGCTTCGTGTGCGATTGGTTTGCCTGTTGGCGGATGTGCGACAGCGGCTCTTCTGTAGCCTTGGTATTTTCCGCGCAGGCTACCCCGAGCAGGGAGGTGCTAAATAGTCCCGCACCTGCGAGACCGGATTGTTTCAGAAACGTTCTTCTATTTGACATGTTTATTGACTTTTAATATCCGTGGGCTTATTGTTTATCAGCGAGGGCCGACCAAGGTTCAATTTGTGTGATATTTTTCGATGTCAGCGCAGTATAGCATTGGGGTAAGTCGAATTGGGCTAATACTCCGGGAATCAAGGCAGACAGGGGCCAATTGTATCGCTCACTTTGGGCGATATCCGCGTAGCTGGTAGGCGCATTCTTCAACGTTACCTGTGTAACGCCATCTGCCAATAAGGCGGCAAACGTAGCCGGGATGGCTCCCCAGCCCTTACCCACCAAATGAATATTTGTATGCCCGACAGACTTCAGTAGGTTAACTACCTGGAGTACGTCGTAAGTTCGCTGCCCGGCGTAGGGGTAATCGATCATCAGGCCATGTACCGCGTAAAAGTAATCGCTTCCATAAGGCGTGTCAAATCCCCGGTTTGTGGTGTTAGGTTCCGATTCACCGATACCGCGTACGTCACATGCATAGAAGGCGGTGCCCGGGTGTTGAGTGATCAACTCCTTGACCAGTGGTTCGACACGTAGTTCCGCATCTGACGAACGGTGAGCAACATACAGGATCGCCGGATTTTGCTGGACGGGAAGGCGCGAGTAGTGTGGCTCGTTACGAAGCAAATAAAGTAAGGAAAAAATCCCTTCCTCCGTTTCAACTGCGTAATGTGCTGAATACTTAGTCGGATAAGACCGGTCGCCCGGACTTCGTAATATTCTGTAATCGGGCACTCGGTCAATAAGCGGGCACTTCAGACCCTTCAATACCGTTGTCTTGAGCGCTTCGCTTGTAGGGGTTTGCCTTTTTTTCGTTAACGTGACAGCTCGTTCATGAATGAATTGGTGAATCGTTTTTGAACCCAGTGCCCTGACCTGTCCCCGGGGTGTGCATTGTAGCGTTTTGTCCGTTTCGATGGTGAGGGCAGGTTCAAGGTGTTCGGTCGACAAGCGAGTGAACCGATTGAACCACCCATACATCGCCTCCCGGTTTCCCTTGGAATAACCATGGTAATCCGATCCGATGTGGCATTGGATTTTGTCTTCTGCACCCAGCAGTTTGTACAAATGTTTTAGGCGTTCAAAAGCTTCAAGAGCACCACGGACATCAAAAAAGTCTTTTTCTTGGGACAGGATAATCACGGGCTTAGGGGCCATCGCTGCTAGAAAATCGCTGTGATCTAATCCTTGGGCAATTGCGTTGGGTGGGCATTGTTCCGCATCGGCTGCCTCTTCATTTTCCAGATTGCGCCTCCACGTGGTAATGTAACATCCCGGTGCGGCCATGGTGATACGGGGATCGACTCCGCACAGTAACGCGGTTTGCGTACCTCCCCCGGAATTCCCTGTTACGCCAACGTGTTTTGGGTCCACTTCGGGTCTGCTTAGCAAGTAGTCCAAGGCACGAATTCCATCCCATGCAAACCAGTGACTGAGTGAACTTCCATTTAGCGTCAACTGATTGCCTATGTAATTATGCTCTTCCGTGCCGATTCGCATAAGGGGTTTGAGGTTCTCATCGACGTATTGCAATCGCTCTCCCTGTCCTACAGGATCGAATATCAGCACCACATACCCCTTTTTGACGAGTCCTTGGCAAAACGACTGGTAGGCAGCAGAAGCCTTTCCGTTGTCGCTATGTCCGCATGTACCCAATACGCCAGGCAACGGATGTTTCTGGTTAGTAGGAAGGTATAAATTTGCGGTCACCAGAAAATTTGGTCGGCTTTCAAAGACCACTTTTTCGATTACATAGCCTTCCCGTTCCACCTTTCCCAGTGTTTGGGCATTGAGAGGTGTTTTTTCCGGCCATGGACCCAATATGGTGTTGATTTTGCTTCGGACGTTTTCGATGTATTTTTCCGCGTCTTCCTTCGTCTTTAGTCCATTTCTTATCGCGTTGCTTTGGTGTTCTTTTTTGCGAAGGTAGCTTACCATGTATTCTTGCATGACACGCGGGAAGCGGTTGAGGCGTTCCAGCACCGATTTGTCGCTGTCGGGGATTGCTTCTATCCCAGCCCCGGCAGCAGATGGAGAAGACAAATGAGGGGAGGTATGCGCGGTTAAAGCCGTAAACCCTCCAATGCTTGCCATTTTTAGGAAATCTCGTCGGTTGTTATACGTTTTCATATGGTTGTTCGTCGAATCTGAGCCCTTTGTTTGAATAACTGGTTTTACCAAATTGGTATCTCAAAAGTATCGATAGCGTGCCTTGAATACAACAAAAAAAGGGCTTAAATTAGCGAGAACGTTGCCGAAATAACCGGGTAAAAGCACTGATTTCACCCATTATTTGCATATTTGCGTTTACGTACCAACAGATTGAACCACGATAGTTATGCCAGCACACGTCACCATTAAGGACATCGCCCGAATGCTGAATATTTCGATTTCAACGGTCTCACGCGCATTGCGCGATGCCCACGACGTCAATCCGGAAACGCGTGAGAAAGTGCTGCAATTGGCCAAGGAACTGGACTATAAACCCAACTTCAATGCTTCGGGATTAGCAGGCGGTGGAACGCGTAACATTGGGATTATCCTGCCTTTCATCACCAATTATTATTTTTCAATGGTAATTACGGGTATTCAGGAGATGGCCTATGCAAAGGGATATAATATCGTACTTTATGTAACCAACGATTCGCCTGAACGGGAATTAGACGTCGTCAAAAATCTGAATACGCAGAATCTGGATGGGGTATTGGTATCCGTGTGTTCCGATTCTGCTGCGAATTGCAATTTTGAACGCATCATTGGTGAAGGGACACCGGTAGTTTTTTTCGATCGCGTATTGGGCGGCGTGGATGCATCCAGAGTCGTTCAGGACGATTACAACGGCGCATTTGAGGCTGTTGAACACTTGATCCAGCAGGGATTCACCCGCATTGCACATGTAGCTGGTCCTGCAGATCTGGATTTTACGAAAAATCGATTGGCGGGTTATTTGGATGCGTTGGAGAAGCATGATATGCCGGCCAATCCCAAGTGGATTATCCATTCGGGATTTTCACAGGCACATGGAGAAGCTGATTTGACATCCCTGTTTGATCAAACGGAGCGACCCGATGCGGTTTTTGCTGTAAATGATCGCAAAGCTATTGGTGTGATGCAAGCACTCAGGGCACGTGACGTAGCCATTGGTCGGGATTTTGGTGTCATTGGATTCACGAATGATCCCATGTCGACCATCATCTCACCTACACTTTCTACTGTGGCAGAACCCGCTTATGAGGTCGGAAAGTTGAGTTGTGAGCTTTTACTGCAGCATATCGTACGGAAATCTAATTTTCAACCTCGCGAGATTGTCTTGCCCGGAATGTTAATTCCAAGAGAGTCCACACTGCGAACCCTACGTTAAAAAACTGTACCTTTGCTTTATGAAAGCCACTGTTTTAATAATACTCGGTATTTTCGTTGCACAGCTAGCGATGGGACAGAAAGCCCCAATAGTGTCCAAGACCGAATTTTCGGAAAAAGCATTACAGCAGCCGTTGTTCGGATTAGATGGCCAGCAAAAATCCGCCGGCGAGATCTTGCGCGCGAACAAAGGGAAAACGGTGTTGCTATACATTTGGGCAACCTGGTGCCCCGATTGTATCAAAGGATTTCCCGAACTGCATGCGCTTCAAAAAGCCAACCCCGATGTCCATACCGTATTTTTTTCACTTGATCGGCAGGAGCAACCGTGGAAAGACGGGATTAAAAAGTTCCACCTCGAGGGTGAGCATTATTGGTTTAAAACCGATTGGAAAAACGATTTTACCAATGACATAGAGCTGAATTGGATCCCGCGTTACCTGATCATCGGTCCGGACGGACATATCGCGAAATATTATTCAATTAAAGCTGATGATCCGGTATTACAGGAAGCGATCGATACGTTGCGATAACGATACGATACGCTACTGTATTTCATACGAATCTATCCTTTGCTTCTCAGGCAAATGATTCAAATGTGGCATTTCACCATTTCGGTATTCTTTGTAAAGCCTTGGTATAGTAACGGACATTAATTTTTGATAGGGTTCTTTGTAACATGACATGTTAATTTTTTGGTAATAGTCTTTGTGTAAATTCGGGAAAACGAATAAAAGCGGTAATCCATAAGATAATCTGAATAATCACAGCAATGACTATCGGTTCGTGATGTTCAAGATGCGTAACAATTGCCCCACCCATATACGCAACCAGCAAAAGTGTACCCAATACGCCGGTCCTTGGAATGATAAATAAGATCAAGCAAAAGAGCTCGATAAAGCCGACATACATAAACGTCGTAGCACTCATTCCGTACGCGATGATTTCGGTCCCGGTTTGTGTGAATTTCATAAAGGCACTCTTCGTGAACAGCAGTGCTAATAAAATGGTTAATACCCAACCGGTGATTTTTATTGCTTTTTGTGACATACATTTATTCGTTTAATTTCCATGCAAATCTTCAAATAAATACTATATATTTGTTATTTGTTACAAAAAGGATAGTACTTACAAAAAGAATAGTGAGCAATGGAACATACGCTGGAAAGCTGCGCTAAGGCGAAAATGGCGATACGGGATACGTTAGATATAGTAGGCGGGAAGTGGAAATTGGTGTTGATTACCGTTTTAAGAAGTGGAAAGAAGGGATTTAACGAATTGTCGCGAGAGGCGGGCATTTCGCCCCGTATTTTATCCAAGGAATTGCACGAATTGGAAATGAACGGATTAGTTAGCCGGAACGTCCGCAACACCAAGCCGATTACGGTTCAGTATGAACTAACCGAATACAGTCAAACTTTGGAGGAAGTATTGGGCGCTATGGAAAGATGGGGTTACCACCACAGGCAGAAAATTATAATGGGCGGGTGAAACTTGTCAGTAGTAATTTGCACGTTATGACTTCAGGTACTCGCATTTCCTACCAGAAGATCATCATAATCCATTGGCCCTTGCCGTGATTTCGGCAATATCCAACACGTGCACATCGTGTTCTTTTTCCTTGATCTTCACCCCATCGCGCAGCATGGTCATGCAGAAGGGGCAAGCAGCTGCAATAATTTCAGGCTGGGTTTCGAGGGCTTCCTCGGTGCGTTCGATGTTGATATCTTTTTTTCCTTTTTCGGGCTCTTTAAACATTTGCGCACCGCCGGCACCGCAGCACAGGCCGTTGCTGCGGCAACGTTTCATTTCTACCAGCTGGGCGTCGAGAGATTCCAATGCCTTGCGCGGCGCTTCGTATACGTCGTTGCCGCGCCCTAAATAGCAGGGGTCGTGGTAGGTAATGCGCCGTCCCTTGAAGGATTCACCCCCTTCGGCCTTAAGTTTGCCTTCATCGATCAACTGTTGGATAAGTTGGGTATGATGAATGACCTCGTAATGGCCACCCAGATCAGGGTATTCGTTTTTCAGCGTATTGAAACAATGCGGGCACGCGGTAACGATTTTCTTTACTTCGTATCCATCAAGGATTTGAATATTCATCATTGCCTGCATCTGGAACAGAAATTCATTGCCCGCCCGTTTTGCAGGATCGCCGGTGCAGTTTTCTTCAGTGCCTAAGATCGCATACCTGATACCCACATGGTGCAGGATTTTGCAAATGTCGCGAGTAATGCGTTGAGCACGCTCGTCAAAGCTACCCGCACAACCCACCCAAAAGAGGATGTCGGCCGTCTCACCCCTAGCCACCAGTTCGGCCATCGTCGGTATGTGTAGTTCGTTCATTTTTTTAAAATTGAAAGTTCATTTTCAATTTTCAATTCCCCTCCATTTACCATTAATTAATCATCAACCCAATTTGCCCGATCCGCCTGCGCGTATTTCCAGGGCGCACCGTTATTCTCCACATTGCCAAACATCGCATTGAGCGGGATGGGGGCCTGTGATTCTTCCATGACCGCATAGCGCCGTAGTTCGACGATGATTTCCAGCGGATTGATGTTTACGGGGCATGCCTCCACGCAGGCATTGCAGGTGGTACATGCCCAAATTTCTTCGCGGGTAATGTAGTTGTCCAGCAGCGACTTGCCATCATCCTTATCTTCTTTGTTCTTCCGGATATTGTCCCCCACCTCTACCATCCGGTCGCGGGTGTCCATCATGATCTTACGTGGGGAAAGCAGCTTGCCTGTGATGTTTGCCGGGCATACCGATGTGCACCGACCGCATTCGGTACAGGTGTACGCTTCTAATAGGTTTTTCCAAGTAAGGTCCTGTATATCTTTCGCGCCGAAACGAAGGGGAGCTGCCGTGGTTTCCAGAGTATACGAAGGATCAAGCATGGCCTTGACCTCATTGGTCACACTGTCCATATTCGTAAAGCGCCCTTTGGGATGCAGGTTTGAAAAATACGTGTTGGGAAAAGCCAGGAGAATATGCAGGTGCTTGGAATAGGGGAGGTAATTGAGAAATATCAATACTCCGATGATGTGGAACCACCAGGAAAAACGTTCGATGCCGATGAGCGATGGAATGCTGTCGGGTAATGCAGAGAGCAACCAACTGCTTATGGGAAATGCACCCGCCTGCGTATAGTGTGGGGCGCCCAATAATTGCAGTTTATGGTCGGCCGCATTCATGGTTAGAAAGGCAGCCATCAACAAGATTTCGGCGGTAAGAATCAGGTTGGCATCGGTACGGGGCCAGGGAGTCATCTCTATGCCGAAAAAGCGCCGGACACGGGTGATGTTGCGCCGGGTGAGGAAAATTACACAGCCCACCAGAACACTCAACGCCAGCCATTCAAATGCACCGATTAAAAAGGAGTAAAAGCCACCCAAACCCGAAAAAGCTCGGTGAGTACCAAACAGGCCATCGATGACGATTTCGAGCATCTCTAGGTTGATGATGCAAAATCCCAGGTAAACAAATAAATGAAGAAGTGCCGCAAAAGGACGTTTGAACATTTTTTTTTGCCCGAATGCTACCAACAACATCGTTTGCAACCGCTTGCCCGTTTGATCGGCGCGTTGCTCACTTCTACCCAGCCGGATGTTTTGAATGATCTTCCGGGCATTGAATATGGCCAATGCCAACGCAGCTACGAATAAGACTGCGAAGATCAGTTGGCTTATTACCGGTGGCGTCATGTTACGAAATTACGGAATTAAAAATACTATGCAAGCATAATAAATTATTTAGATGGATTTTAAAAATTGGCTCGATTTGGCTTGTATCACACAATCTTTATTAGGTTTATACGTTATAATTACTGAAACAATGCAAAAGATGTATTGACGGCCAATTTTGCCAAAACCAATAAACGCGCCTGAATTTAGAAGGTCAATATCGCTTTTAAAAAAATATATTTTTCTATTTTTGGAGCCAACGCAATTTAATTATGTCAAATACTCATATTAAACCAAGCGAGCAACCCACACATACCAAACTCAGTTTTGACGATTTCAAAGCAATTGTCATAGCGGATTACCGGGTAGCAGCGGAAAGCAGGTTCGTGAGTTTATTGGGCCGGAAGGAAGTGCTTACCGGTAAAGCCAAATTTGGCGTATTCGGCGATGGTAAGGAATTGGCGCAAATTGCGATGGCCAAGGTATTCCAATTAGGCGATTGGCGCTCAGGTTATTACCGCGATCAGACGTTTATGTTTGCCGCAGGTATATTCACGGTTTATCAGTTTTTTTCCCAATTATATGCGCATCCAGACGTAGAGGCAGACCCGTCTTCTGCCGGAAGACAGATGAACAGCCATTTCGCTACGCGGATGCTGACACCGGAAGGGCGGTGGGTGGACCAGACATTGATGAAAAACTCGGCGTCGGATATCTCCACTACCGGGGGACAGATGCCACGGTTATTGGGTTTTGGACTTGCTTCCAAATTGTATCGAAACAATCCCGAATTGGCGGAATTGAACCAGTTCTCAAATGGTGGAAACGAAGTGGCATTTGGTACCGTGGGCAATGCCTCTACTTCTGAAGGCGTCTTTCTGGAGGCGGTAAATGCTGCCGGCGTAAAGCAGATACCTACCGTTATCTCGATCTGGGACGATGGATATGGGATCTCCGTACCCAATGAAATCCAGACGACTAAAGCAGATATTTCCGAAGTACTCAAGGGATTTCAGCGCGATGAAAACGGCGAAGGTTTTGAAATCTTCAAAGTGAAAGGCTGGGATTATCCAGGGCTTTGTGAAACGTATGAACGGGCAGCGACCATCAGCCGGGAGCAGCATATCCCTGTATTGATTCATGTGACGGAAATGACTCAACCACTGGGGCATTCTTCGTCTGGATCTCATGAACGGTATAAATCGAAGGAGCGCCTTGCCTGGGAGAAGGACTTTGATTGCGTTGCCAAAATGCGTGCCTGGATGATCGAATCGAGCATTGCAGAAGAAAGTGAGCTGGCCGAGATTGAGCGCGGCGTGAAAGAGCATGTACGTGCCGAGCAACGACGCGCATGGGCGGATTATAACCGGGCGCTCAAAAAGGACGTTACGGAAGCCATCCAATTGATGGCGGCCATTCCGGATGAGACGGTGCAAACACTGCTCAATGAACTGAAATCCATTACGGAACCTTCCCTCAAGGAAGTATATAGTACCGTTAGACGGGTAATCCGTTTGCTGCGACATGTGCAGCACGAAGAAAAGAAGGCGTTGCTTTCCTGGTATGAAAAAAAGCAACAGGTCAATCACGATCGGTACAATTCCCACCTGTTTACGGATACGGTGGAGTCGCCAAAGCAAATTCCCATCGTAAAGGCCGACTACGGTACAGATAGTAAGACCGTAGACGGCCGGGAAGTGCTGAACGCGTGTTTCGATGCGAATTTTGCACGTGACCCTAAACTGGTCGCTTTCGGTGAGGATGTAGGCAAGATCGGTGATGTAAACCAAGGATTTGCAGGCCTGCAAGCGAAGTACGGTGAAGACCGTATCTTTGATACGGGCATCCGGGAGTCGGCTATTATCGGGCAGGGAATGGGATTGGCTATGCGGGGCCTACGGCCGATTGCGGAAATCCAGTACATTGATTACCTGGTATATGGCTTAACGGTGCTGACCGATGATTTGGCAAGCCTCAGCTACCGAACTAAAGGTGGGCAGAAAGCGCCGCTGATCATTCGTACCCGTGGTCACCGGCTGGAAGGAATCTGGCATTCCGGATCGCCCATGAGTATGATCCTGGGGTCGATGCGTGGTATTCACGTTTGTGTACCCCGTAACATGACACAGGCGGCGGGCATGTATAATACACTGCTACGGTCGGACGAGCCGGCGCTCGTCGTCGAGTGCCTCAACGGCTATCGGCTCAAGGAGCGCATGCCGGTCAATGTGGGCGAATTTACCGTGCCGTTGGGTCGGGCTGAAATCGTGCGGGAAGGTCGTGACGTGACCGTGGTCTCGTATGGTTCGACGTTGCGGGTGGTGCAGGAAGCATCTGCAGAATTGGAGAACCTTGGCATTTCCATCGAAATCGTGGATCCTCAAACCTTGCAGCCGTTTGATGAGGAACATCTTTGTGCACAGTCCCTCAGTAAAACCAGCAAATTGCTGGTCGTGGATGAGGATGTGCCCGGAGGGGCCTCGGCATTTATTCTACAGCAGATTTTGGAAGTCCAGAACGGATACTATCACTTGGATGGCCAGCCGCGGACACTATCCGCAAAAGCACACCGACCACCGTATGGTTCAGATGGAGACTATTTTTCCAAACCATCGGCCGACGATGTGATCGAAGCCGTTTATGCCATCATGCACGAGGCTAATCCGAAAAATTATCCCCGACTGTTCGATTAGTGGCCCGATGAAGCTACGGCATCGGCAGGTTTTACCAGCGGCAGATACTTGGCATATCCTTCTTTCTCCATGTCTTCTTTTGGAATGAAACGAAGCGAAGCGCTGTTGATGCAATAGCGTAAGCCACCTTTCTCCTTAGGCCCGTCGTTGAATACGTGGCCCAAGTGGGCGTCGCCCGTCTTGCTGCGTACCTCGGTGCGGCGCATGCCAAACGAATTGTCCTGTAATTCGTCAATCAGCGAGTCGTTGATCGGCTTGGAGAAACTCGGCCATCCGCAACCCGATTCGAATTTGTCGGTCGATACAAAAAGTGGCTCCCCGGTCGTGATGTCCACATAGATACCTTCGCGGAACTCGTCGTTATATTCGTTTTCGAACGGTCTTTCGGTGGCGTTTTCCTGCGTCACGGCATATTGTTGTGGCGTGAGTGTTTTCCGGAGCGTTGCGGCGTCCGGTTTTGTATAGGTCTGCGTAGCATCGGTTTCCTTCTTTACATTTGCTTTCCTGGCCAATTCGAACAGCGCTGGACTGATGTGGCAATACCCATTGGGGTTTTTATCCAAGTAGTCTTGGTGGTAATCTTCGGCGGTATAGAAATTTTCCAATGGAGTAACCTCCACTACGATCGGTTGCGCGTATTGCTTGGCAACCGTTGCTATTGCGTGTTTGATCAATGGAAGCTGCTCGTCCTGCGTATAATAAATACCCGTCCGGTATTGAGTACCCCGGTCGTTGCCTTGTTTGTTGAGGCTGGTTGGGTCAATGGTTTTGAAATACAGATCAAGCAGGAGATTTAAATCAACGGTCTCGGGATCATACGTTACCTTTACCGTTTCAGCAAATCCCGTGTTATTCTGTACGACTTGTTGATACGTAGGATTTTCAATGTGCCCGTTGGCGTATCCTACTTCCGTGGTGCTTACCCCTTGTATTTGCTTGAAGAAATGTTCCGTTCCCCAGAAGCAGCCTCCGGCAAAATAAATGATTGCTGAGCCTGCCGTTGTTTTTTCGTTATTCATGACGTTATTGTTTTTGTTGGAATGTTTACTGCCGCTTACCACACGATAAACGGCACTGCCCATCAGCGCGAATCCGATCAGGCACACCACCGATGTAATCACTATCTTTTTCATGGCTATCACAATTTACCCCGCTTAGCCGTTCTAGCGGGTATTACCTAAATAACAAATTTACTGAATTTTTGGTTTAGGTGTTGATAGCTTTGTGCAATAGCTGATTACATCGGTTGTAAAATGACAGTGTCATTACAACCGATGTAGTGAAGAAATCGGGTGTTTTGCGGGTACCGCAAATCAGCGTTACGATGCAAATAACGCCGCTGCACCAATCAGCGCGGCATCTTCACCCAATTGACTGATGTGGATGTCAAACTGCGCAAATGCTTCCGGGTTGAACCCTTTAAAAATGTCCCACGCCCGTGAGATGTTGCCACCGATAATAAATTTATCCGTTTTTTCCTTTTGGCTGAAAAATGTGAGAAATTGAAGCAGGTGATGGCTGTATTCGGCTAGGATGTCTTCCACGAAGGCATGCTGACCGCGCAGTTGGAGAAGTTCACGCAGGCCGGTAACGTTTACATCATGTTGGGCCGTACGGCGGACGAACCAGCGGGTAACAAGATGTTCCTCCATGTTGCTGTCGAGGTAAGGGGTTTTCCACAGATCTGCATCCACGGCATTGTTCCCTTTTTCCCAGACCGCACTTCCGAGGCCTGTACCCAGCGTGATGCCCAGCATTTTTGCATGACCATTGTGCTTTCCGGCAAATACCTCGCCCTGAAGGAACGCCGCAGCATCGTTGATAAAGCGGATATTCATGCCGTCCACGCCGATGCGTTCCGCTAATTCCCGGCGGATATCCATGCCATAGAGGTTGTCGTATTTATCTTGATCCCGCATGCGTGAAATGCCATTTTCATAATCAAAGGGCCCGGGCATGGCGATGCCGATCACCGGGGAGACAAGGGTAGGGTGGCTGGCGATTACTTCCTTGAACGGAGCAGCCCAAGCTGATAAAATCGATTTAGCATCGGCATGCGAATTAACCGACTGTCGTGTCGTTGATTCATTGCTTACCTGCCATTGACAGATATCGACTAAGGCAGCAGTTATGTGGGTGCCCCCGATATCGGAAGCGATGACAAGCGGATTATCTTGTTGGGTCATATAGTTGGTTTTTGAGTAAATGATCGGCTATAACCAGTGCAGCCATGGCTTCTACGATGACAACGGCACGCGGTACCACGCAGGGGTCATGTCGGCCTTTGCCGGTGATTTCCGTGCTTTCTCCGGCTTCGTTGATGGTTTGCTGTGCACGCATGAGGGTGGCTACGGGCTTGAAGGCCACGCGGAATGTGATATCCATTCCATTGGAAATACCCCCTTGGATACCTCCCGAAAAGTTGGTCAGCGTTTTCAGATTATTTGCGTCCCCGTCGGGATTAACAAATACGTCGTTGTGTTCCGAACCTTGCATTTGCGATCCGGCGAACCCCGATCCATATTCAAATCCATGGACTGCGTTGATGCTCATCATGGCTTTTGCCAGATCGGCATGGAGCTTATCGAATACCGGTTCACCCAAACCTACGGGTACCTGTTGGATGGTTGCACTGATGCGGCCGCCTACGGTGTCTCCAGCTTTGCGGATCGCATCAATGAAAGCAATCATTTCATGGGCTGTGGCAGGGTCGGCACAGCGCACAATGTTGCTTTCTCGGAGGGCGGTCAGCTCATCGATGTCGTGCGTT